>Ga0222713_10000768_pt1 | contig 36372 bp, 31 predicted proteins | sample C33_649DmetaG_FD_165061 | JGI IMG/M metagenome (GOLD analysis project Ga0222713, IMG submission 165061) | Estuarine water microbial communities from San Francisco Bay, California, United States - C33_649D | ecosystem: Environmental > Aquatic > Marine > Unclassified | place: USA: California... | reverse complement strand
TTTCGGTATGGCCCCGGCCATTATGGCCTACCAATATGCCTTTATCGAACTGGGCAGACTAGACCCCCAACTCAAATTTATTGGGTGGGCCGCCTGCTTTTTCTATCTTGCCTGCGGAGCCTTACGCTTAGCTCGCTTCAATATACAAACCAAGGAGACGGATCCCCGTTTTTTTATGGGGATGCCCATCCCTATGGCAGCAGGAACGCTTGCTTCCGTAGTCCTTCACTGGCCCGTTCGTCTTACCTCAAGATATTTGGCTCTCTTCTTTGCTTTGCAATTATTTTTAGCTGGTGTTTTCATGATCTCCAAAGTCAGATTTGCTTCATTTAAAAAATCTCCCTTTGGGGTCTCTCGGCCCTTTAACAAAATGGTTCTTTTTATTCTGTTGACTGCTTTATTGATTGGCTTCCAAAGCACTTTTCTTTTGTGGTTTGGCATCGTGCTCGTGGTGGGCAATTTAATGATCAATGGCTTATGGTTACTGGGCTGGACAGGCATTACTCCGCCGATTGATGAAGAAGAGGCTGAACCAGATGCCTCCGAAGTCTAGATCCTAAAAAGGCGGGTTATCTAGATCCTTCGCTAGTCTTAAGTAAATGGAGATTTCATGCCGGTTTTATCTGCTCGTCGTTTAGGAAAGCGCTATGCAGAGCGATGGGTTCTGAGCGGAATCGACTTAGATCTTGAACCAAGCGATCGATTAGCGATTCTTGGACCCTCAGGTTGCGGTAAAACCACGTTGCTCAATCTTCTTGGAGGACTTGATCGACCTGATGAGGGTTGCGTGATGCTTGAAAATCAAGATCTAACCAACATCACTCCCTCTGAGCGGTCGCGGATTCGACGGGAACGTATTGGTACTATTTTTCAATTCTTTCATCTCATTCCGACGTTAACGGCTTCTGAAAATATTGAACTCCCCTTGCAATTGCTTGGCTGGAGTGACTCAAAGATTCAGGAAAGAGTCAAAACTCTTCTTGCCTCTATTGGGCTAGAAGCCCGAGCTCATGCTTGGGCTCACGAGTTATCGGGCGGTGAGCAGCAACGTATTGCCGTAGCACGAGCCTTAGCTTCAAAACCTGCCGTTTTATTAGCGGATGAGCCCACAGGGAATTTAGACCAGGCCTCTGGACTCAATATTTTAGGCTTACTATCGAAGCTCGCTACCCAAGAATCGACCGCGTTAGTCATTGTTACACATAGCGAAGTGGCGGCCAAAACCTGTCAGAAAATTCTCAGGCTAGTGGACGGGAAAATGCAAGGTTCGATCGAGGTTATTCCTTGAAATGGTCTTGGCTTTCCCATCGTCTGGTTATTAGAAACTTTAGAAAAGAACTTGGTCGAACCCTACTCGCTCTTTTGTCGGTAGCCTTGGGTGTGTCGGTTTTTCTTGCGATTCGGCTCGCTAATCGATCTGCTATCTCAAGTTTCACTTCATTCACAAGGGGCGTAGGGCAAGGATCAGATTATGTCCTGCGATCCCCGGTTGGACCTATCGATGAAGACATTCTAGCCCCTCTCAATTCCATCAGATCATCGGTATGGATGCGACCGGTTCTTGAGGGCAGTTTCTCTCTTAAATCCTCACTTGAATCCTTTCAGCTCCTGGGAACAGATCTCGTAGGTTTGAACGGAGAAATCGAGGATGAATCTGAAACCGACTTGAGATCTAATCGGCCCGAAGCCGATACAGGGGCCTCTGCACTAAGTTTTTACGAGTCTCTTCAAAACCCTAATGGTGTGCTGGTCACTCAAGCATTTTCCGACTCTACGGGGCTGCGAAAAGGTAGCGCTATTGAGGGCTTTATTGACGAAAAGCCTGTAACCCTCGTCATTACCGGCATTCTTCAGGATCAAGATAATCGTCCCGCCCTAGAAAGAAATTTGTTCGTCATGGATCTGCCTGCTTTGCAGGCACTCCTGGGACGACCCAAACAGCTGGATCGAATTGATATCGGTATTCGATCTTACGTTCAGCCTGCTGAGGCCGAGCGATTATTACAGTCCTCTCTCCCTAAATCATTGATTTTAGAACCTGCCGAGCAACGTGCTTCAAGCGGACGAACGATGAGTGCGGCGTTCCGATTCAATTTGACCATTCTGTCTTTGATCGCGTTAGCAGTGGGAGGCTATCTTCTATTTCAATCTTTTGACTCTACCGTCAATCGGCGTCGCGATCTTTGGGCAACTCTGGTGGCGCTCGGCTGTCCTCCCGTTCGCATTCAATCTCTTGTATTACTAGAATCCTTCATCCTGGGGAGCCTGGGTAGCTTTCTAGGCATCGGTTTAGGTTGGCTCTTGGCTCAGGGAGCGGTCCGCGGTGTCAGTCAGACACTCGATGCCCTGTATGGTGCAAGCGCCGCCCGCCAAGCCAATTTCTATTGGGGTGAAGTGGGTTTCGCTTTCATTCTAGGTTTAGGCACCTGTCTCCTTGCAGCGTGGATTCCTGCACGCCGAGCATCGATTAGTTCTCCCATTCAATTTCTTTCAAGAGGTAGTGAAACGCAGCCCATACGCTGGACAAGAGTCTTTGGTATCGGCAGTGCTATTTTTATCTTTGGACTCGCCGTAGCGTATCTACCCTCATTACCACCGGGTGTGGCGTGGCATGCCTACTTAGGATCCTTCTCCATTATTTTGGGGGGTAGCTTAGTGGCTGTAGGATGTATGCCGCTCTTCGGTCTCATCGGGAAAACAAGTCAAACGTGGTGGCTCAAATTATCCTTAAGGCCTTTAAGTCGACCCACAGGACGTCATGCATTTGCCGCGGCCGCTTTGGCCGTCGCCATCGGCATGACGGTTGGAATGGGCATCATGGTTAAAAGTTTTGAAGGCACTGTGCAAGCTTGGATTGGTACAAGCCTCCATGCCGATCTCTACATTGCGCCTATTGGAGCGGTGGGGGCAGCTAGTAAACATCGATTAGATTCCAAGACGGCTGATGCCATTGAACAAGATGTGGCAGTTGAGGCTGTAGATCGCTTTCAAATTCTACCGATCGATATGAATGGTTCTTCATCTTTCATTGGTGCGGGAGATTTGGCGGTTGAATTGAGTCGTCGAACGATGATGATGGTCGAGGGGGGCGATACGAAGGCTATATTTAAAGACATCATCGAAAGAGATTTGAGTAAACCCGGAGCGATTATATCCGAGACTTTTTCTCGGCGGTTTGGGATACGCCTCAATCAATCTCTTCTTGTTCCTACCCCTTCGGGAGGAAAAAAACTAGAGGTGCTGGGAATCTTTGCGGACTATGGGAACGAACGAGGCAGCATTATTATGCACCGGCCCGTCTTTGTGGACTGGTTCAAGGACGATCGATCAGCGAGCCTTGCTATCTATCTGAAGCCGGGGTCTCGAGTCGACGTAGAGGCAAAAAGATTAGCCGCTATTTACCCTGGCTTACAGGTCCGAAGCAATCGCTCTTTAAGAGATGAGGTCAGCAGAATCTTTAACCAAACCTTTGCCATTACCTATGCGTTGGAAATCATCGGATGTATCGTCGCTGTGATTGGTCTTGTTCAGGCACTCTTAGGACTCGCTTTAAAACGAAGAAATGAAATCTGGTCCCTACGCTCGCTCGGAGCTACCGAAAGGGATATTTCTTGGATTCTTATTATCGAAGGACTGGGTATTGCTCTATCTGGGCTGGCTGCAGGTACCCTTCTTGGGCTTGCCTTATCGAGAATACTCGTCGACATTTTGAACCCCCAAGTCTTTGGATGGACCCTTAAGTTTGTTTTACCTTGGTCGTATATTTTGTTAGTGGCTGGATTATCGTTAATGGCTGTTATTTTATCGCTGATACCTGCCGCTCGCTGGAGTGCTCAATTGAAAGCAGACCGAAAGATCGAGGAGGGCGCTTGAGATATCTTGGGTTTATTCTCTTTCTTTTTACAACCTTATTATTCGGACAAACGCCTAAATACACCCCTGATGGTTTTAGGGTAGCTCGGGAAGGTTACCGGTTTGTTTTTCCTCGAGACCATGGCAATCATCCCGATTTCAAAACAGAATGGTGGTATGTCACGGGCCATCTCATCAACAAAGCCAATGGCGACCGGTATGGCTACCAATTGACTTTCTTTCGCCAAGCGTCCCCAAAAAATAACTGGAGGGGGAACTCTAGTTGGCAGAGTGATCAGATTTATATGGCACACGCAGCCATAACCAACGAGCGCGAAGGGTCTTTTGTTCACGAAGAAAAATTAAATCGGGGCGGGATACTCGCTAATTCTAAGATCGGTGATTTGGATGTATTTAATGAATCCTGGTTTTTGAAGCGGATCCCTAATGGAGAATTTCATCTTCAAATGGGTATCAAAAATATGAACCTTCTTTTAGAGCTCAACCCCCTAACTTCCTTAGTTACCTTCGGTAACAAAGGAGTGAGTAAAAAGGGAGATGACCCTACGGCTTCCAGTCATTACTTGACCTACCCCCGAATGCAGAGCGAGGGATCCATGAGGCTTTCTGATGGTTCATCGATCGACGTAGAGGGACTATCCTGGATGGATCACGAAATATCAAGTAATCAACTCGGAAGTAATCAGTCTGGTTGGGACTGGGCAGGTATTCAACTCAACAATGGTGATTCCATCATGTTCTACAGATTGAGGCTAGCGGACGCCACTCAGGATAGAAATTCCGTGGCTTACTACGTAGATAATCGAGGTAAGATTTTCAAAACAACGGAAGATTTTAGAATTAAAGTTTTATCAAATTGGACAAGCTTAATAACTAAGGTAGAGTACCCATCAAGAATTGAACTTGTTATCGAAAAAGACGTTTACATTATCGAACCCACGTTAAAAGATCAGGAACTTAATTCAAAGCGCTCAGGAGGCCTTTCGTATTGGGAGGGTTCCTGTCGAGTTAAAGATCCTGGAGGTCAAGTGATTGGCAATGCATATTTAGAATTGACAGGCTATACTCGTAAGAAGTGAGTAAGAGATCCGTTCTATTAATTCTCCAAGAAAAACCTCTTTAGGATTCGCCTCGCCCTCATTCTCTTGAAAGTACAATTTAAGGATATTGAAAGCGTTGGTAGATAAAGACGGAATGGGCGGACGTTGATAGTGATTGCGGTGCTCGATCAAAACGCAACTACACAGCGAAATATTGATTTGCACTTCTGCAATGTTAGGACTCTTATGGAGTTCGTTTGACGAACCAGTCATCAAATAACGAAAGATTCTCAAAGACCCTTTGATAGTCCTGCTGTATTAATAGTGTGTGAATCTTTTCACGCATCGTGGTGTAATTATGCTCGCAGGTAATGACTTGAAATGTATGTTTTGAAAAGTCAAAGTTGCTTAATATTTCATACTCACTTCCTTCTGTGTCAATAGAAAGGTAGTCAATATGTTTGGGGGCGTTGTATTTCGACAAAAGATCATTTAACGATATAGTTTTGACGTTGTATATTTTGCCCTCTTGTCGATCTTCTGCATGCATGTCCCTATGTGAATAGTTGTTAATAGTTGATAGTTCAGGAACCGCAACCTGATTGAAGGTTAGTGTTCTATCCGAGTCGCTCCACACGCAGCGCGTTTCGATATTACAACTCCGATGGTTGTACAGATCTTTATGCCAGATCGTTGCTGGCTCGGCCAATATTCCACTCCATCCGAACTGTTTTTCCATTAAATAAGTGTTGGATAGGTCATACCCATTAGTGGCGCCGAACTCAACAAAGTAGCCGTGTTTTTTGAAGTTCAAACTAGAGAGTACAAATAGATCTTGCCTGAGTTGAGACTTTGATAATCTAAAGTATTTTAGTAATTGCTGTGCATTGACGCCATCGAGTTCTTTTAGTAGGGATAAATCATGAGCTGCCTGGCTATTGGAGCGTAGTTTTTCCAGCGTGCTGTAGCGTATGATACCTATATCAAAATACTGGAATGCGCGTAAAATCTTCTGGGCTAATGCCTTCATTTGATTTGAAGTTCCTCATAACCGACAGCGTACATGGGCATCTTTGGCTCAATGCACTCGCACCCCACCCCAAGATACCTCCTGAAATAGATACAAGCTTGGGATATGTTCATATCCTAAATTTATCAGATTTGCCCTATCTTGAGTAATGTATTTCTTCTCTAAGGGGCAAGCTCGGGATTACTTACAATCATAGATTAGGCTGTTTTGAGTGACAGTGGTTTTAAGGATAACCAGCTACTCCGATATGTGCATCTTTCTAGGATATTATAAGAGGTGAACATAAAAATTACGAAATATAGTCCCAACCTTGTTCCTCAATTTCGAGAGGATTGCTGATGAAAAGACGAGCCTTAATAACTGGTGTAACTGGACAGGATGGATCGTACTTATCTGAATTATTATTGGCTAAAGGATATGAAGTACATGGCGTCAAAAGAAGATCTTCTTCTCTTAATACCAATAGGTTGGATCATATATACAAAGACCCGCATAATGATTCCAATTTCTTCTTGCATTACGGAGATTTATCAGATTCGGAGAATATATCAAAGTTAATTAATATAATACGGCCTGATGAAATCTACAACTTGGGCGCCCAATCTCATGTTGCAGTGAGCTTCGAAATCCCTGAATACACAAGTGATATCGATGCATTAGGCACACTTAGAATTTTAGAGGCAATAAAAAGTCAGAAATTAATCGATAGAATAAAGTTCTATCAAGCATCAAGTTCTGAATTATTTGGGCTTGTACAGACTATGCCTCAGAACGAATTCACTCCCTTTTATCCCAGAAGTCCCTATGCCGTAGCTAAACTTTATGCCTACTGGATGACTATCAATTTCAGAGAAGCGTATGGACTATTCGCAGCGAACGGAATTCTCTTCAATCATGAGTCGCCCCGAAGAGGAGAGACTTTTGTTACTAGAAAAATAACTAGAGGAATTGCAAATATTGCTTTGGGATTAGATAAGTGTTTATATCTTGGGAATCTTGATGCTAAAAGAGATTGGGGGCATGCAAAAGATTACGTCTATGCTCAATGGTTAATTTTGCAGCAAGAGCGTGCTGATGACTATGTTATTGCAACGGGAGTTCAGCACAGCGTCAGAGATTTTGTATTATGGACTGCAGAAAATCTGGGTATCACTATTGAGTTTCAGAGATCCGGCTTAGACGAAGTGGGCATCGTCACGCAAAATAATGAACTTGAGTACCCGTCAATCAAAATAGGAGATGTGATTGTTCGTGTTGATCCTAGATACTTTAGGCCAACCGAAGTAGATACCCTATGTGGAGACTCTGGTAAAGCGAGAAAAGTCCTTGGATGGTTTCCAAGTGTTTCTGCTCGAGACCTTTGTAGTGAAATGATTGTTCATGATATTAATATTGCAAAAAGAAATGCCTTGCTGATGAAAAATGGTTTTGTACCAATATATTAATTTATTACTGAGACCTAAGACATGAGACTAGATGCAAGAATTTTTATTGCTGGACACAAAGGTATGGTTGGAAGCAGCATCAATAGACTTTTAGTCTCGAAAGGATTTACTAACATCCTTACTAAGACGAGAAATGATCTTGATTTGACTAATCAACAGAGTGTAAATCAGTTTTTTGAAGACGAGCAACCAGAATATGTAATTCTTGCTGCAGCCAAGGTCGGAGGTATCGTAGCGAATAACTCTATGAGGGGTGATTTCATCAGAGATAACCTATCCATACAATGCAACATCATTGAAGCTGCCAGAAAAATTAAGGTTATAAGATTAATTTTTTTAGGCTCAAGTTGTATATACCCCAAAGATACTTTTCAACCGATTAGCGAATCATCACTATTAACTGGACCACTCGAGTTTACAAACCGACCCTATGCTGTAGCCAAGATTGCGGGAATTGAGATGTGTTGGGGATACAACAGTCAATATGGGACTAAGTATTTGGCGATCATGCCATCAAATCTATATGGACCTGGAGATAACTATCATCCCGAAAATAGCCATGTTATACCTGGTCTCATTCACAGAATCCATTCTGCCAAAGCAGGCGGCAAATCATCGATCCAAGTATGGGGGACAGGTAAGCCAAAGAGAGAGTTCCTTTATGTAGATGATCTAGCGAGAGCGTGCTGTCTTCTTCTAGACTCTAGTGATGAAATCTATAATTCCTTCTTGGTTGAAAGCGAGCCTCCACTAATTAACGTAGGCTCCGGAATCGAGATAAGCATTACCAACTTAGTTACTTCTATATGCAAAATTGTTAATTTCGAAGGAGATGTAATTTACGATTATTCCAAACCCGATGGGGCTATACGAAAGCTTCTCAATATTAATAAGATCAGGAATTTAGGATGGTTGCCATCTATGGAGCTCATGAGGGGCTTGGATATTTCGTATTATGATTATTTAAATAGAACCCATCCAGATATTTTATGAAAATAGCACCGTCAGAGATAAACGATTTATCCTATAGCCTCCTTCGGAGACCCACTGGTCTTTTGATCCCAACCATGATCATTGAATGGCTTTTGCCGCTGCACTGGGAGCACTTGAAACCGTGGAACTATTCTTGATCCAACTCGTTTAAATAAGATATTTCCTGATTTTTGGAAAGAGTGGATGAAGATGTTTGGCCTATCGAATTGATTAGTTATGCCATATGGGCCCTCGCTCGATAAGAGGTCCAGCCAGGCTTGAAATCTAATTGCGGTTCAGTTTACCCGGTCTTCATATTAACAATACTTGCTGCTGCTCTTGGATTTTTTCCATCGGGACCCAAGGGAATCCCCCCAACCAATCCAGGTAAGATCTTTATCCACCGACTGGATCGAGCCCATGGATAAACTTCGTTTTACGTAAGGCTCGATTCTATGAAGTTATTCAATGTTTTGATTCATTGGCTGTACATCATCTTGCTGCTAATAGCTGCTCTGATAGCTATTTTCGAAAAAGAGATTTAACAATATAGACTTCTCTCGAATTTGCCTTATAGAGTTCATATATATGGAGAATATTTGCTGTCGGCATATTCAGAACGAAATTATCTACCTAGGGCAAGTTGTGTAAGAACTCTAAATATATTCATCTCTTTTCTATTTACATTCTACGTCTTTGGAAATCTTGTTTTTCGCTACCCATAAAGCAGTTTATTTTAGTCCCTACTTCCTCAGGTAAGCCTTGGCCGTCCAGACATATTGCGATAGATCTGAGATCAATCATTCGGTCGAGATCAGATATATATATATTATTTTTTAGGCGACATACAAAAAACATGTCCTAGGCCTTAAAAATAGTCTATTAGAAATATTAATTTATCAGACCAGCTATAGTAGCGGAAATAAAATTGGCTAATGTGCCAGCAATCATTGCTTTAAGACCTAACCGAGCTAGATCACTCCTGCGTTCTGGGATAAGAGCACCAAGCCCACCTAATTGAATCGCTATAGAACTAAAGTTAGCAAACCCACAAAGAGCAAACGTCGCAATCATACGACCGTGTTCAGTGAGCATAGTGATTGGAATTTGCCCTAGGTCGCTAAATGCAACAAACTCATTAATAACCATCCTTTTGCCAAATAACCCACCAATCAAGCCTGCATCTTGTAGTGGAACTCCCATAAGTATCGCAATAGGTTTAAAGATGATCCCCAAAAATGCCTCGAGGCTCCACCTTGAATCAATCCCACCTAATATACCATTCAACATTCCCACCAGCGCGATGAACGCAATCAACATCACGGCAACATTAAAAGCTAACTGACCGCCATCGAAAGCACCCCTCGCTGCAGCATCTAAAATATTGGCATCCTGATTTTCAACCTTGACTTCGATATTTACATCTGTTTCGGGAGTTTCTGTTTCTGGTTCCATTAACTTTGCCATCATGATTGCTCCGGGTGCCGTCATAATTACTGCTGTAAGAAGATGCACAATATCGACCTTAGCCATTTGCACATAGGCAACCATGATACTTCCACTCACATGTGCCATACCTGCCGTCATAATGACCATAAGTTCACTACGGGTGAGTTTTGCCAAAAAGGGGCGGATGGTTAGCGGTGCTTCAGTTTGACCCATGAGTATACTAGCGGAAACGCTCACGCTTTCTGCACCACTTACCCTAAGAAATCGCCCCATACCTCGAGCTGCAGCCCCTACGACCCACTGCATAACACCCAAGTAGTACAGAATAGCAAAGAGACTTGCAACGAAAATAATGACTGGCAAAACGGTAAAAGCAAAAATAAAGTAGGCGGGTGGCTGGAGAGGTCCAAAAACAAAGGCAGAACCTTTACCCGCATAAGACATGAGGCCTTCAACAACCGCGCGCATGCGATCAAAAGCAGAGCCAATCAAATTTCCTCGAACCAGGCCTATAAAAATAATGAGGAGCAGAATCCAACTCATATTGCCCAAGGTCTTGTTGTTTAGTTTCTTATACAGAGTGGGCACAAACATAAGTCCCAAAATAAGCCATCCCATTCCTTTGGGGAAAGGAATGTAAGAAAGATGAGAAGCAAGCCATTCTCCTTTCAAAACTAAAGTGGCAAGAATCCATTGTAATCCAAGTCCCCAAGCTACCGTTTTCCAATCAATTCGATTCTTATGGCTCGACATAAGATACCCAAGACCTACAAACACAAGAATTCCAAAAAATCCTATCTTGTCCATATCACAATCTCCAACATGATGAGAGCTAATAAGATTTAGTTTAGGTCTGATTGACTAAATCTAAGACAACTAAATAAGTTTTAGGGTACTTTTGAATAGAGCTTGAAAAAATCCCTGTGAATCCTCGGATCCGATAAAATTAGCTTTGAGTCTTTTAAGTCTGTTGTGTTCAGTTCCATGCTTTCCCCAAAGATGGCAATATTATTATTGATGTAAGCAATAAATTCATCCTGACGACTTTTTACATATTTACGAAAAGGCTGAGTAAGAAAACCAAGAAGTACATTATCTAATTTAGTCCAGGTGTCTAATTGGGTCTCAAATCCATTGTCGGTCTCCCAATAGCGATAAGAGGTGATCATTTGGACACTGACTGCCGGAGCAAATTGTTTGAGTCGCCCTGCTTCAGCCTTTCCCTGAACCCAATAAATGCGGTGACCAGGAGACGAATAAAGCAAGACCAAGCGTCCCGTGAGTCCTATAGCATCATCAATAAAAAAAGTATTGGGTGTCTCTTCAAAAGCAAAAAAAGAGGGGGCAAACTGGCAGTGTCTCCACATGGCTGCACTCATCCTTGGGTGATCAAAAAGTATTTCCATGGATGAGAGTTTAACTTTTTTGGGTACCGTTGAAGTTTGAAATTGGAAATCTGATCGTTCAACGAGAACCTGAACCTGAGCTCGATAAGAATAAGGGATCAAATCCAGAGGGAAAGCCCTCTTTACCTGAGCAATTGTGGGTACTGTTGTTAATACAGAGAGAAGGAGACACCATAGACAAAGTCTGCATAAAGAACATAGATTGCGAATATGGGTCGAAAAGGAATGTTTCATGAGTAGGATTTTCCTCTTTACACTTTAATATATGTCCTCATCTTTTACCTACGACTTGGTTCGTCTACCTAGTAATCTAAGTCGATTTAGTGATGTCTCCATTCCTGGTAGTAAATCCTCAACACTGAGGGCTCTACTGCTGAGTGCAGAATTGAGTATAACAACTACAATTCAAAACTTACCGAGGTCCGATGATACCGCCGTGATGCTCGGGGCACTTGAACAGTTTGGTGCTTCAATTATATTTTCAGATTCAACCACCTTGTCTATTTCTGGTCCGCTTATTCATTCTTCGGTGGAGAGAGAGATTAATTTGGGTGAATCCGGTCTATCGCTAAGAATACTCTTAGCTCATTTATCGCTTTTCGGAAAGGCTCCTGTTAGCTTTCATGGTCGAGGGCGACTCTTGAATCGTCCCCTAAATGGATTAGAAAATGCCCTAAGCAGTTTAGGAGTTTCTATTATTCGAAAGCCTGGAAGCATCCAGGTGATTCCTCATTCGCTCCCAAGCGCACCTGTAGACATTTCTATTGACCCTTCGGTATCGAGTCAGTGGGTTAGTGCCCTGGCTCTCTCTCTAGCTCATCACCCTTTTGGGGGTAAGATCAACTTCGATAGACCTATCGTCTCAAAGTCCTACCTTGATTTGACTTCAGCTTGGTTGAAAATTTTTGGTTGCATACAATGCGTTGAGGCAACACGATGGATAATTCCTGGGGGTTTGAGCTCCCCGGGGAATTGTTTGATTGAAGGAGATTGGAGTAGTGCAGCCGCTTTTATACTGGCAAGTGCTACACAAGGTATCCCACTTTGTATCAAGGGGCTCAGTAAAGAAACATCACAAGGAGATGAATTTTTACTTGAAATTCTTTCAAGGTCTTCTGTAAAACATCAATGGGAAGAGAATAACTTATATATTGTAGGAAAAATTGATCGGGGTATTTATGAAGACCTATCTTCTTGCCCAGATCTTGCTCCTGTTTTAGCTGCTGCGTGTGTCAATGGGCCTGAGCCAAGCCATTTGAAGGGGCTTCAAACACTCAGAGAGAAAGAAAGTGATCGTTTCCAAAAGATTCAAGACTTAATTCATTGGTTAGGTGGAAGATGCGTAATCAAAACTAGTTCTGAGATCGTCATTTATCCAAGAACCTCCTATAGAAAACCTCTCGCAGCTTTTGACCCAGGTCAAGATCACCGACTAGCTTTTGCAACTGCACTAGGGGCTCTTTTGACTGGCGGAACTATTATGGATCCAAATTGTGTCAACAAGACTTTCCCAGGTTTTTGGGTAGAATGGTCTAAGATGCTTGGTCAAGAGAAGATGTAACTTCGATATACCGGAGAGTTAGGGAATAATTTAACTAGAATTTATACTATTCTTAAAGCTCTAGAAATAAGGATAATTGCATGTATGAACACCATGACCAACAATATATTACCGAATTAATTCTCTCCAAGATTAGTTCATCCAGAAGTTCAATTAAATCTCAATGGGAGAATCCGGAAGAAACTAATACTAGGCATTTTGTTATTGATGAATTACTTGAGCCGACAATCTGCACGAGAATCTATGACAGTTTTCCCAAAGACGGTCATAGGTTTTATAGCCGTAAGTCTTTTCGTGAGCGAAAGAAAACATCAGGGCGGTTAAGTGATTATGACGAGGTACTCTCGCATATTACTTTTGCACTACAGGACCCAAGAGTTGTTGCCCTAATATCAGAAATCGTGGGTATTGATAGGCTTGAGCCTGATCCTAAGCTATACGCTGGTGGCTTGTCTATGATGTTTGCGGGAGATTTTCTGAACCCACACATTGACAATAGTCATGATGCAGAGAGAAAGAGGTATCGACGCTTAAACCTTCTATACTACGTATCTCCAGACTGGAAGTTGGAGAATGGGGGTAATTTTGAATTATGGAATAGCGAAAGAACCCGTCCTAAAACCATACTGGCGGCGGCTAATCGATTGGTGGTTATGGAGACGAATAAATATAGTTGGCATTCTGTAAGCAAAGTTCAGACAGATAATCCTAGGTGTTGTGTATCAAACTATTACTTTTCAGATGTATCTCCTGATTTGAGTAGTTACTTTCATGTAACGTCCTTTGTTGGACGACCAAACGAGTTATTTAAAAGAGTTTGGTGTGTTCTAGACAATGCTGCGAGAAACACCTTTTCGATCGTCACGAAAATTGGACGGGGAAAAGACCAAGTAAACAAAGATAAAACCCAGTGATTACAGAGATCCCAAATGAATACACATAAACATAGACTTATCTAATATAACTGAAGACCAAAGAGTTAATTTATATTTGACACGTAGGACACATAAAAATGGATTCATATATCTTCAAAAGTTCTTTAAGCTTTTGTTTAGCCTGTTGCCATAAAGAAACTATAGTACTGTCAAACCTAAAACAATGCCATATCCACAAAAGATTGGTCGCCAGGAACATTCATGGCGAAAGCCGGATAGATGATAGATGTCCACACTCATAAAATCAAAATGTACAGTGTATTCGAGGCTCTCAGAATAGATGGGGGCAATGCGTGGTAATTTTTTTTATATCTCGATCTATTTTTTTGTCTTCAAGGCGATAGCGCAGCAATGATTTGGCGCACGGTCTTATCAACAGTAAATTCTCTTTGGAAAAGCCTTCGGCAACGAGCAGGTATCTCAACATCTTGTTCAATTTGTTCCAATAGATTCAGGGCAAGCTGGACCAGATTTTCTATTGTATTGTTTTCGCAGACCTGCCCGACCTTGGCGTCACGAATAATCTCGGCTAGATCATTGCCTAGATTCACATTAGCAAGAACAGGTAAACCACATTGCATGTAGGTTAGAAACTTACCTGGTATATTGTGTGATTTGTGCCGTGAATCCAATGAAACGATGCCAGCGCTGCACTGAGCATAGAGGTCTGGGATTTCATCTGGATGAATTTCATCGTAGAACAGAACGTTATCTAGTTTTCGATCTATGACTGACGTCTTCAGCCGGGTAGATTCGCTTCCACGCCCAACAAATAAGAAGCCTACATCTATTCTGTTTTTCAACTGCTCTGCTAGGTCAAGCACGATGTCCATGCTCTGTGCCACACCCATGTTACCTGCATAGACGAATATCTTTCGGTAAGCTAACGACGTTTCACTTACACGTATGGGGCAACGAGCCTGAGCAGGTTTGTCAAGCCAGTTTTGAAGTACTTCCAACTTATGCCCCGATTTTTCTTGCCACCGATCAAAATATGCAAGGTTACCTGGCGTTTGCACCCCAATTATGTCTGCCACTGAATATTGGTAGCGCGCTACCGCAGCAAAAAACCAGTAGGCTGGCCCTCTCTCCATTAAGCCTATGTCTATCGCCCATTCGGGGAAGATGTCGCGAATAATCAAATACCCCTTACAGTTACTGTTTTTTTTTAGCACATTGGCTAAAGGGCCAAGGAAAATTGACGGGGCGTACCAAACCACTCCGCTCCACTGTTCGCTACACAAGGGACTTTTTCGAAAATGCCGCAACATAACATATGGCATCGCAACTTCACTAAGCGCCCGACGAACATAGCCTACATCTTTTGCGCGAGGTGCTTTTAGGCGCAGCACTTGTATCCCATCTGTTTTTTCCAGAACCCAAGGAACTCGCTGGCTTGGTGACGGAATCAATAATGTTAGAGCATGTCCTTGACGTACAAATTCGCGAGCCAGATCTCGTAATTGAACTGCGCCTGAGCCTTTGAATGGCAAGAATGTGTCAGCGATCAATACAATTCGCATCAACTTTTATGCCAAACCTTACGATTAACGAAGTCTGTATAACTTTGAATGATGCGCACGACCTTGTCTGACACATTATCGGGCGCATAGTCAGCTACCAGACGAAAACGGCGCTCAGAGCCTCTTGGTTGAGTTTCCAAAATGTTTAAGCCCTGAATAACCCGATCAATGCTTAAACCGACAAACATCACCGAAGCCTCTTCGAACCCCTCCGGCCGTTCATGCTCTTCTCGCAAATTTAATGCCGGGAAATTAAGGATCGATGACTCTTCTGTAATCGTCCCACTATCAGATAAAACTGCTCGAGATTCTTTCTGTAGTTTCAGATAATCGAAAAAGCCAAAAGGCTTTGAAAACTGAACCAGGGGGAGTGCAGTTAAACCTAACTCATCCATTCGTTTACGGGTGCGCGGGTGAGTCGAGACGATTACCGGTATCTGATAGCGCTCAACCAGCGCATTCAAGATGGCAAAAAGTTTTTTCAAGTTGGCTGGAGAATCCACATTCTCTTCGCGATGCGAGCTTACGATAAAGAACTGCCGAGCCTTAAGTTGAAGTCGCTGTAATACATCCGACTCCTCAATGCTCAATATATAATGATCAATTACCTCACGCATGGGGCTCCCAGTCTTGATTACCTGGTCTGGTGGCAAGCCCTCCCGTAACAAGTAGCTACGAGCGATCTCACTGTAAGGGAGATTGATGTCAGCTATGTGGTCAACAATACGGCGGTTAATTTCCTCAGGCACCCTAAAATCGAAACACCGGTTGCCACCTTCCATGTGGAAAATAGGTATCTGTCGGCGCTTGGCTGAGATGGCCGCTAGGACACTGTTAGTATCGCCTAATAGCAACAACGCTTCTGGTTGGTATTGTTCCATGACTTCATCAGCAGCCATGATGACTTTGCTGATAGTATCAACTGGGGTGGCGCCAGCAGTTTCCAGAAATGAATCGGGTTTTCGAATGCCAAGATCACCAAAGAATAATTCATTTAGTTCGTAGTCATAATTTTGACCTGTGTGTACCAAGATATGATCGCAATGTTGATCGAGTTTATAAATAGTTCGTGAAAGGCGGATAATCTCAGGTCTAGTTCCGACAATAGTCATGACCCTAAGCTTACGCATTTAAAGCCTCCCGAATAATACTCAACTTCAGAAGAGTAGTTTTGACACCCGCTATATCTAGGCGATGGGTGTTGTGTGAAGTGTAGTCCTCAAAGTTTTGGATTGTCGCCTCGCCCCTGACAAAGTAATTCGCGTAGTTCAGATCACGTGAATCTGCTGGTACGCGGTAATATAAACCCAAATCAAAAGCCCGTGCCATCTCCTCGCGAGACAACAGAGATTCATATAGCTTTTCGCCATGACGCGTTCCAATGACCCTGATTTCGTTCTTACAATTCAGAATTTCCATCATGGCTTGAGCGAGATTAGCGATAGTCGAAGCAGGGGCTTTTTGAACAAAGATATCACCAGGGTGCGCGTGTTCAAAAGCGTAGAGCACTAGATCTACCGAATCTTCCAGCGACATCAGGAATCGTGTCATGTTCGGATCGGTTATGGTCAGTGGCTTCCCGGACTTTAACTGATCCAAGAACAACGGGATCACGGAGCCACGCGAAGCCATCACGTTTCCATAGCGGGTAGCACACAACACGGTTTTAGCCGGGTCACACAAGCGCGACTTGGCAACCATAACCTTTTCCATCATCGCCTTAGAAATACCCATAGCATTGATTGGATAGACTGCTTTGTCGGTGCTGAGTAAGACACAACGTTTCACGCTGTTCGAAATCGCTGCACGAATAACGTTTTCGGCTCCTTGAACATTGGTGCGTATCGCTTCCATTGGGTAAAACTCGCACGAAGGTACCTGCTTAAGAGCGGCAGCATGAAACACGTAATCCACGCCCTTCAGTGCATCGTCAATACTATCGTAGTTGCGCACATCACCAATGTAGAATTTTACTTTGTCATTCTTTAGAGCGATCCGCATATCTTCTTGCTTTTTTTCATCGCGGCTAAAAATGCGAATTTCAGCAAAATCAGAATTCAAGAAACGCTGAAGTACCGCATTGCCAAAAGATCCTGTTCCACCGGTGATAAGTAAAGTTTTATTTTTAAACATATTCACAACCTCGTTATATCGAAATATCTATTTACCCGAAATCATGCATCGAACTGATCAATTGGGGCCATGGTTTCGGAAAAAAGCCAGTGGCATGTCGAAATCGTTCAGAATTTAATGATCGGTCGATGACTAGCGTTTCGTCGGCAATTATTTTAATCGATTTACCATAGATTTCAGCGACCAGCCCAAGCAATTCGAATTTATTTATTGGACTAGCGGATAGGTGATAGAGTCCATGGAGCTCGGGATGGGGAATAACTTGGTCGCGAATGACACGTGCGACTTCAACTGTAGGAAGTCCAGAGAAAATGGCGCGCTTGAAGCCCTTTACACTTACCTCTTGTGAGAGGAACCAATCTACTAGGCTCCGCGTACCCTCGAGTTCGTGACCGATAATGGAGGTGCGCAATGTGATGGCATGGGGATAGTCCACCTCGCCTAAGTACTTGCTACGCCCATACAGATCTGTGGCATCTGAAGTATCTGATTCGGTGTACATTCCTCCCTTGGTTCCGGAAAAGATGCAGTCAGTACTCAGGTGTACGAGGCGCGCGTGGCTAACTTTGCACAAACGTGCAAGTTGATGCGGTAACAATGCATTAATCGGAATGGTGGCTAAAGGGTCATCTGAATCAACCATCTGTTTGACTAGTCCAACGCAGTTGATCACTATATCCGGACGCACAACACTAAAGAGGTTGATCAACCTGTCAATGTTTTCCACGTTGACACCGGTAATTATATTGTCTTGCAAGCCGATGGGTAGAAGGCGACGCGCAGCTGATGAACGAACGGAGCCGAATGCCTTATAGCCGGGGCTCTGCGAGAACAGTCGAAATACCGCATTGCCTAGCATGCCTGAGGCACCAACAACGAGGACTCGCTTAGTGTTAGTGTGCGCTATTGTCATTTTTGCAACTTGGAGTATTTACTCATCGCTGAGCGAATAATCTCCTCTTTCTGTACTTGGTCTGGATAGTTTATCAGCACGGCTCGGTAGACGCCTTTAAACACAAACAAACTACCGGCAGCTACGCCAACTGTACCGCAGGTGCTGATCAAAAGACTCATATCCGCAAGTGAGCCTGCGCCCCCCAGCACTGTTATCGGAAGACGGGTTGCTTCACGTATCATAATTGCTAAGTCTAGGTCATAACCGTTCATCTGACCATCGTTATCGATTGAGTTAATCACGATTTCACCGGCACCAAGCTTTTCAACCTCTTGTGCTACCTCGACTGGCTTAAGTCCCGTTAGCTTATGGCCATTGTGAGTACATACCTCGTACTTACCGAAGGACGACTTTTTTATATCGAGCACAACGACCACGCTTTGGCTTCCAATATCGGAGGCGATTGTAGTTATCAATTTCGGATCCGCAAGTGCCGCGGCGCTAATTGCTACTTTTTCAACACCCAGTCCAATGATCCGCTTGGCCACATCGACGGTCGTGACTCCTCCGCCGTAGCACAAAGGCATGCGGCATTCAGCTGCCAATTTCTGGATCATCACGAAATCTGGGGGAGTGTCGTTTGCAGTGGCATCAATATCTAGGACTATAATCTCATCAGCCTCTTTTTCATTGAATATCTTGACTGCGTTAATCGGGTCGCCAACATACTTGTATGTTTGAAATTTTAGTGTCTTAACTAAGCCTTTGTTTCTGACCAATAAACAGGGGATTATTCGCGGGCGCAACATGATTAAACTTCTGCAAAGTTCTTCAAAATTTGGCTGCCAGAATGATGACTTTTCTCTGGGTGGAACTGAACGCCATACACATTGCCATTCTGGACTGCAGAAGTAAATTTACCACCGTAATCAGACACTGCTAGCACATTAGCTTGGTCGTGACACTGAAAGAAAAACGAATGCAGGAAGTAAAACTGCCAATCCCGTTTTGGTCCGTTGAAGAGCCCTCCCTCCGTTAAAGGATTGACGTCATTCCAGCCCATATGTGGCATCACGATTTCGTCAGGCATGGCTGACAGGTTAAACTTTTTTACTGTTCCTTCGATCCAGCCTAAACCCGGTAATTCGCCTTCCTCACTCGATTTGGCCAACATCTGCATTCCTACACAAATGCCAAGCACCGGCATATTGTCGCACATAACTAGCTGCTCAATAGGCTGTCTCATTCCCGACTGCTCAAAAAGCTGCATTGCATAGTCGAAAGCACCAACCCCAGGCAAAATAAGCTTGGTTACGCCACGCAGATCAGCTTCAGATTTTACAATCTTGGCCTTTATATTCAAGCGGTTATAGACATTCAATAACGCTAGTGTATTTCCTAGGCCATAATCGATGATCGCAATCATTTATAGAGTCGTCTTTCTAGACCCAAAAAACTCACAACTTTTGAGCCTATTTCTATCAGTGTGCGCTTACTTTTGTAGTCGTGGCTAGTCTTATTTTGACCGTTGAAGATGGCCCGTAGTTCTTCGACAGTTAGGTCTAGTTTGTGGGCCACATACTCAAACTCCCGCTCCAAGAAGTGCTCATCTAGCTCTTGCCTCACCAGACGGTCGAGCGCTTCTTGCCTAGTCATCTGTCCAGTTAAAATCAGGCTAGTGAAATGTGCACGTCGGCGATCGAAATTGAACTTGCGTGGCAGCCAATAATCTTCGAGGAAGCGAGTGAACCGTGATTCATGGTGCTTGTGTTGAAATCTTTTCCATCCAAAGCGCTGCTCTAGAAGATCTTCAGCATCCTTCGCTATATATGGGATGAGATCTAATGGCTTGAAGACTTGCATGCCAAATATATAGCGGTAGTATATTTTGGACATAAAAACGTCAACAATTGGAAAAGTATTGAGAGGAGCCTTACCGAACTTCGAATGGATATCCATAATGAAGGTTTTATCTGTGCCAGGATATGCACCCCATTCCTCCGGTTCGCGGCAGCATTCTGTCGAATAATTACCACCGGTTAGAATATACTTGATTTTATTCTCTCGTGCAAACTTGTAAAGAGTTGAGAAGAAAGCAGTGTCTTGTGCAATATCCAAATGTGGAATTTGCGATTTTAACAATGAAACCTGAAGGTCTTTCATTTCTTCCCAATTAATGACTTCGGTGTAGAGGTCTAGACCTAATCCATCCACAAGTTTTTCAATGTTGCCTACGGCTTGATCAGTGTTCCATCCCGCATCGACGTGAAACAACAACGGGCGTAATCCTAGTTTCTCTTTGGCGATATAGGTCAGATAGGAACTATCGCGTCCTCCACTCAGGCCAATGATGCAATCAAACTTTTTTGACTTGCCTTCGGCCTTGATTTTATTAACCTCGGCGATGAGTTTCTTCTCACCACGTTCATCAGTATGCCAGTTCGGCTTGATTACATTTTTGAAGTTATTACAATAGAGACAGACGCCCTCATGGTCAAAATAAATAGTCTTATCTGAAGTATCCATAATGCAAGTCTTACATACTTGATATTTTTTATATGATTTTTCGCTGTTTATCTGAAGCATCTTTTATCTCGCAATTAAATTCATAGTTACTATTGTGAGTCTATCTTTGAGAACAACTTCCGATTATGTTCGAGTGATTTACTGTCAAGGAATCGTTGCAATGCTGCTCGCTGCACGAAAGGGCGGGTTCCTAAGCGCTCAGCCAACGGTGTACTTCCTAGTGTATTAAGTATTTCTGCAAAGCCGTCTATGTTATCCAACTGAATAGACCAGCCTAAACCACTATGTTCTAGTTTACTCCAAGGTGTAAGTGTACTGATCAAAACACGTGTGCCAACCGAAAGTGCTTCAGCAATCACATGACCATAATTTTCTCCATGAGAAGGAAGAAATAATAGATCGTAGTTGGACAATACGCTGTGAACCCTTTCTGGTTGTAAAGGTCCATGATACTCAACGTGTATATAGTGTGGCAACTCCTTAGCGAGAGCTAAACACTCTTGCCAATAATTATGGTCTTCTTGTATACCAAATATATCAAAGTCCATGGGCGTACTAACAGATTGAAGAATACGAAGGGCACCATCAAGATTTTTTTCTCGAGTAAATCTTGCCAAATAAATAACTTTTAATTTTTCATCTCTGCGCTGTACTGTCTGCTCTAATTTAAATCCATTATCCGGCAAATCCAACGCAATTTTAATCATATTGGGGGGTATTCGGAGCACACTTGAAATATCATGGGCCTCCAGATCGCTGGATGCATGCCATTGAATATTCTTATAAAAGCCTAGCATGTTCGAAATCTCAATGTAAATGCGTTTTTTAATATACTTCAGTTTAAATGAGCCATAGCCAAACTCGCCACGAGGAGAAAGTAAGATTTTTTCAGGCTGGATTAATCCGATGATTTTAAGAAGTAGTATTTTGATTGTGAATATTGAATCAAAGAAACTATTCAAATGTATAAGATTGTACTGAGTCGAGCGAACTAAATTATAAATATATTTTATTGTCAGCTGGTCTGGCTCAAGATATTTGACATGCGCTTTCCCGACTTTTATCCACTCTCCTGTCCTTATTTGCGAATATGGTTCATTTGTTCCAATGTCGCGATCGAGAGTTACAATTAGGAATTCGAATTCCTCCCCCAGCCATTTTGTTGTATTTACAACACTACGAGCAACCCCCCCATACAAGTATCCTGGAAAATAACTTGGTACAAAAATCAGGATAGTGATCATTTTAGTATTCCGCTATGTACTTACTAAGAGTTTTCTTCGAGGCAAGAACATTGGATCAGCAACATTATGTATTACTATGTGACTTTATTTTTATGATAAATAACTCTAACACAGCGGTCCACGCTCCTCGTCAGGTAATTGATAAGAATATCTTTGGGCTATTGCGACTAACAGTCTGCAGTTACCCTTGACTATATTTTTATTTTGCGAGTAATATCAGCGCCGAAAGGTACTAACAGTATGTCTAGACACTCTTTTGCTTGGTTCCGGGTAGATCCAGTAATCATTATAGATGCTGTGCAGAATTTGGTGGGATTCCTTTGGGATCGAACATAGCAAGCCCTCAAAGACAACAATTATTCGAGATTCATATACTTCTTTATAATAAGATTCGTTCTTACGATAGATACTCGCTCTGCATCCATATTTGACTGCAGGCCCCGAGTAATTTGAAATTTTATCGATCATCAAAGCCAAAGACCCAGGATCAATCAGTTTGCTTAAATATCGAATAATAATATGAGTAGAATTACGCATAATACCTCTGACTTTTGAAGGTTTGACTATTTTTGCATTCAAAAGAATCAACATAGAATTGATAATTATATCCTGGACATACTTCAAGATTATATTCGAAGGAATTCTATCAATTGGAAACACATCAATATTAATACCCATGCCAGAAAGTGGGTGGTCCATTTCTTCCAAACAAATATAATTACAAGTATAAAACTTTGTAAAAAAATATGGATGTTTGGGGTTAATTCCTGGGGCTGAAATCTTTAAATCACTCTTTGGGAGTTGAATTATTTTAAATTTTTCGTAATTTTCTCTAGTCATCCCTATATCTATATCATCATCCCATGGGATGAAGCCATTATGTCTGACTGCACCAAGTAAGCTTCCATAGTATAAAAAATAATCAATTTTATTCTCATCTAAGATCTTGATCAAATCACTTAGTAGATCAAGTTGTATTGATTTTAATTCAGCAGCATTGGTTATTTGTTTCATGGGTATTAAACTTTTCAATTGTTTATGATTTTAGTATAAGTTAAGTCGGAATATTATGATTAAATTCGCGAGAAAGAAAGAGCTAAGTCGGCTTTGCCGTATTCTATTGATAAGAGAAACAATTAAATTTTGAAATTGCTAAATCACTTCAGTCTGTGGTCTACGTATGCCGCGTTAATCCTTCGAGCTTATATTCAAAAGAAAATAGACAAATCAAACAGTACCCGATCGTCACAAATGGGTATGTGACCAGTTCGGATTAAAACCCTCTATATAGCAATGTGTGTTGAATACGGCTGACTTTGCAAATTGCCAAGGACTGATGTAAAACCAGGCTAACAGCGCTTATGTGTGATCATCGCATAATGTTCGTTCAACAAGAGATTTGATCTACACGCCGACAGTATTATTAATAATTAGATAATACATTCGACTTACTGCTTTTCGTTAAATATCGAATGGACGCTAGCATTAGAAGCAGACTTACAGAGAAATATCCGCCTCCACGAAGTAGTATTTCAGGCGCTACGGCAACAATTACCGTCATTGCAATATTCGCATGAGTGGTATGCATTTTTAGCTTTAATTTTCGTAAGCAGTTTGCTGCGATTTTTATATAAGACAAAATACCTGCCAAACCAAATATTCCAAATTCAGAAATTAATTTCGCTGCAACAAATCCCCCGTCTCGTCTATTCAAATCAAAATCAGCTACGTCACCTATTCCTCTAATTCCCGCTATTATGCTTGTTACATCATTACCTGGCTCATTGCCCAATTGGTGGAGCCCGATTCCTAAATATTTGGTTTCTGAAAGAATATTTTTGGTTGCTTCGACACCCTGCCAAAAGACTAATGCAGTGAGATTATCTGTATTTTCGATAAAGGTTATTCTTGCTAAGAAATAGTCTCTGTCTCCCAAGATATAGAGGATTACAGCAGTGCACGCTGCAGCCGTAAAGAACAAGGGGACACGTGTAATTAATTTTGAACCTTTGCCTACAAACATCAAAAGTAGTAAAGCAAGAAAATTGTAGATCAAAAGACTCAGGCTAGGAAATAGGACACTGAATATTAATGTAATTATTAACAAGATGACTTTTCTTTTCAGTGAATTGTTGATGACCATATTAAGACACAGAAACACTCCATACAATCTGGCTAAATGTGCTGGCTCAGAAAAAGGGAAATAATTCAATTCAAGAACTCTCAAACTACTTTTACTTAAAGTTAAGCTAATCACAGAGACTATAATCATCCCCAAAAAGACTTTTCTAACAAGTAACGAAATATAGTTCTCATGTAATCCAACGAAAGATTCAGCAATAATAAAAGAGAAATAAATAAATACTGACAGACCAAAGAATGCCAGAATGAATCTATCCTCGCTGAACCCATAGGGCGAAGTGATTTGAGTAAGCATCGACCATAAAAATATCGAAGTCGAGAGAATTATATAGCTATAATCAGATTTTATTTTTTCACCATAGATTATGCTGAACATAACTCCTACGATTGCTGATAAGACAATATATGTCCCGATGGATTCGGTCTTGAATATAGCATTTAAAATCGATGGTATAAAAAAAAGCCCAAGAAAGAATATTGAGTGGATGAAGAGTTTTTTTTGTTGTATCACGCTAGTCTCTCGGTAAAATCGAATTGACGAGTACTTCGGTTGCCTCTAAGTATGAAGTAAGAATTTTATGGTTATGAGAAGAAAAGATCATAGTGACGTCATAATAGATAGCACTACACTCGTTGACATGGCCTAGTTCGGCAAGGTCGTAAAAATATAGATACAACTCACATTACAATCATAATTGATAAGTAACAGCGTGTGGCCATAGATATTATATATTTTCTTATTTCATCACCACAATACTCGTTCTAGGCTTTTCTGACTATTACTTTTACTTGTATCTCTAGACTTGCGAAGCTAATCAGTTTTTTTTAAATTCTTATAGAAGAGTTGTTTAGTTGTTATCACGATATATCAGCTTCAATATCTTCCTTATGCCTGTTCGTCTAATAAAGATAGATGTAATACTTATGAAAATCCTATATAGCGAGCTCAAATATACCTGAATGCGTGGATAACCTGCTTTGATTCTTGCCCTATGTCCTTCTATTATTCTTATCTTCAATGCTGAACTAAATCCTCCTGCAGCCATGTTTACTAGTGCTTCATTCACATATCCATATTTAAATCCCAACTTTTTCGATTCCAATACGAAAAGATAATCCGAAATCAACTTGAAACTTTCATCATACAGTAAACGCTCATAAACATTTCTTTTTACGAAAAAGGTCGGATGATTCAGCGTCATACCCCGCCAAAATAAAAGAGATATATTATCCGATGATTTATACCTTTTTTTGAAATCGTTTTCACTTTCGTCATATATGTTTATATCGGCATGAGCTATATCAACGTCACTCTCTTGGATATATTTAGTCATTCTCTCTAGCGCATTGGTCTCGTACCAGTCATCGCTATTGATTATCGCCACCACATCTCCAGTACATTTCTTAATACCCAAATTCATTGCACTATAAATTCCGTCATCTTTTTCGCTAAATATATGGTAGTTAATCCTTTTGGTTCGGAATTTTTGACAATAACTTTTTGCTATATTGATAGTGTCGTCGGTTGATTCCCCGTCAACTATAATATATTCTTTCGGTTGCATCGTCTGGCTTAAAACTGACTCGATTGTCTGTGAAAGTGTTTTTTCTGCATTTAAGCACACAGTAACAATAGATACATCCATACCACAATACCTAAAAATCAGTATCTATCTGATCAAATTTAATCTTATTTGGCAATAGGTGCTTATTTTGCATGAAAATCCTTGTTTTGATTATCAAATCTGTCGAGTTTGCTGTATATCATACTTCAGCAATTATCAATTACATACTCTACGCTCAGTTTGCCATTATAGTTATCCGATCTGTCAGTTAAGGTTTTAAAATCTTTGGGTTTCAATTTTTTTGGATCTATATATTTTCTAATTTTATCATCAATATTGAGGCATTTAATTGTTTCTAGCATATTCGAGAGAATATTGAACTCCTCTTTGCTATATCCTTTTTCTCGGCTCATGTGATCTTCTAGAATTACCCTCAATGTAAAGCTGCAAGCCAATCCGTGAGGAATATTGTGATCAAGAGTTAGGGAATAAGAAATTGCGTGGGCAATTGCTGTGCGCGTCTGACTTATTGCTAGTCCAGCTAAGACACTCGCCGTTTGCAGATATTGCCTTTGTTTTTTATTTTTTGGATCACTCAAGACCAAGGGTAGTGCACTACTAGCCAATTCGAGCGCCTTGAAGGCGTAAGCACGACTTACGGGTGTACAGTTCCTGTTCCAGAGTGATTCTAAGGCGTGTGATATTGCATCAAGTGCTGGGTAAAGGGTATTTTCTTCATCGAGAGTAAGTGTCAAGTTTACATCTAATAACGCAATATCTGGAAAAACGAAGTCACCAGTCAATGAATATTTATTACGTTTTAGATGATCCCACACAGTCGCAAAGGGTGTAACTTCTGAACCTGTTCCGGATGTTGTCGGGATGGCTATAAGAGGGAGCCTTCGGGACCATTGAGCGTGGGCTTTTTCACGAAACACTGCTGCCAGTGTTGGAACAGCAGGGCTAGCTATTGTGGTGGCCAGAACTTTTGCAGTGTCTAGTGCACTTCCACCGCCAAGTCCAATTACACAACCAACACCTAATGCTCTCAAGGTTTCGGTAGCTGTATCCAGGTCTTGTAAGTCAGGGTTAGTTTTGACACCATCCCAAACCGATACTTGAAAATCTTCTAGTATTTCACTTATCTGTTTAATCACACCTCGTCTCACAAAGCCGGGTGTTGTTACCAACAAAACATGACTCGCCTTCACATGCTGGGCTAGTTCGACCAACGGCGCACATATAATGCGCACCGGGTTATGATGGCTCCAGTTTGGACTATCAGACATCGATGCCCTCCATGAAGGCAAGTTTATTCTGTTCTGGCGTGGTTGTTGGCCGACCCAAATCGTGGCGTGAACCGTTCTTGATCTTCACCTCTAACAACACAGGTCCTGTTTTGTCGATCAAGCTAACCCACGCCCTTTGAAGACTCAAGAGATCGTTAGCCAAAGCGTACCCTATGTACCCCACTGCATTAGCCAACTGGGCAAAGTTCACTGAATTTGCGGATGTAGCTTGTCCTCCAACGGATTCATGCGATTCGTTGTTAAGAAGGACATGCACAAATCGTGTGGGCTTATAGCCAGCGATCACCGGCATACTGCCCATGTGCATCAGCAAAGAGCCATCGCCGTCAAAACAAACCACACGCCGCTGGGGTTGACCGATGGCCACACCTAAAGCAATGGATGCTGTGTGGCCCATGCCCCCCACAGTTAGAAAGTCTTGCTGTATTTGTCCGTGCTTAATGCGAATTTCAAAAACCTCTCGCGAAGTTTTCCCTGTGGTAGAGACGATCAAATCATCTTTCGTACAAAGCTGCAGTAACTGCTCTAAAGCACTTTCGCGCAGCAAAGTAGACTCTTCAGTGCTGACCTTATGCGGCTTATATTTGGCAAAGGTATCTTTACGCACTACCAAGGCCACTGGTGCATTGCGGTCGCGCATACTGGCAAAAGCTGCATCCAACGTTGGGTTAACGTCACTATGGGCATCGAGGACCCAATATGGGATTTCCAACAGGTCGAGTTGCCCCAGCGTTACCCGGCCTTGTTTAACATGCTGGGGCTCGTCTTTGATACCTGGCTCGCCTCGCCAGCCAATGACCAGCATCATGGGTACTTTATATACTTCGGGATCAGCAAGTGAGGCCAGCGGGTTGACGGTGTTGCCTAGGCCAGAGTTCTGCATATAGACCAAAGCTATCTTACCTGAGGCCATATGGTAGCCTATGGCCAACGCCACAGCATTACCTTCGTTAGCGGTGATCAGATGGTGATCTCGCCCTCCTTGGTCGTCCACATAGGCACAGAAGTTGGCTAACAATGAATCGGGTACGCCGGCATAGAAACCAACGCCACGACTTGTCATGGCTTCAAAGAACTCTTTGGGCTGAATCATTTATTTTGTCCCGGGGATAAGTTCTAAAATATCCTTGATCGGCAATAGTTGTGCATCACATTCGGAAGAACGCTGGTGCACAAGGATGGATTTTGCGGTGTTGACCATAGCTGGGTATGCGCTGCGCAGCAAATGATTGGCGTAAATCACCACGTTGACGCCATGCGCTGCCAACTCGTCTTCCGTCACGGTGTTGTAGCTCGACGGCACCACCACGAGGGTTTTGCGATTTTGTAATAGGGAATAACGATCGCAGAAATCAAAGATTTCATTGGGCGACTTGCGACGGCTGTGAATCATGATGCCGTCGGCTCCTGCATTCAAATAGGCTTGAGCACGCTCCATGGCGTCCTCCATGCCTTTATCTAAAATCAAGCTCTCGACGCGGGCGATGATCATGAAATCCTCGGTGACTTGTGATTTTTTACCTCTGCTGATTTTCTCGCAGAAGGAGTGGATGTCGTCTTGTGTCTGCGCCACATCGGTACCAAAAAGCGAATTTTTCTTAAGACCCGTTTTATCTTCGATGATAACAGCCGAAACCCCTAGGCGCTCCAGCGTGCGCACGGTGAATGCGAAGTGCTCTGGCTGGCCACCGGTGTCGCCGTCGAAGATAATAGGCTTGGTGGTTACCTCAAGTACCTCATTCAGGGTAGTTATTCGAGCGCTGACGTCCACAGCCTCGGTGTCAGGCTTACCTTTGGCAGTGGAATCTGTCAGGCTGCTACCCCACATACCATCAAATTCACGCACGGTCCCGTCTGACATTGAGACGACCGTATTTTCAATGATGAGACCACTTAAGGCATTGTGCAGGTCGAGGAAACGTACGATGGTCTTGACTCGCAATAGGCGACGCAAGCGACTGCGGCGGATATCGGGTGTGGTGCCCAACTCTTTGACTGCCTTCTGTAGAGAAGTTGATGAGATACCAACGGTGTAGGGCACTTCCAGCAACTTCCCCCCCCATTCAGCCAAAGTATCGATCACCTGCTGGCGGGTTTCGTACTGAATGCCCTCGCGCCAGTCGTCGCCATGCACCACATAGTCCGGACGTAAGGTTTTTAGGTTAGGAGAGTAATCTAGAGTTTCCTGCGGGACAACGTGAATAACTCCCTTGAGACTCTCGATCACTTCTCGACGCTGTTCAAAAGACATATAGGGCATACGTTTGTAACTAGCGATCGCAGCATCTGTCAACAGACCGACCGTTACATCGCCAAACTCAGCAGCTTTTTTCAGAACATTAATATGACCAGGATGGATCAAATCAGCACTCATACCAACATATACTTTCTTATTCATGTATCTAGCTTTCACATAGTTGAAAAGAAAGACATACCTTTATACTGCAGGGTTATACCAATACTGTAACAGTAGTCTATTGAAAGTAGACACTACTGAAGTTACTACTAGAATTCGTTCCTAAAGACCAAAAGCCATGCTGGCTCTTGTTACAACGGTGATTACAGAAGTAACACGCAATATTACTTTCAATGCGAGACTTTATTTCAAGAGAGGCTAGGATTTTTTTTGCGTTATTAGAAGCAACGATTTCGGTCTAACGTAGCGAATCTTTTAACCCCATAACCTATAAATCTTATCTACCCGACCCCACGAAAAGTCGGCCCAAAATCTCCCTCCGTATTGGATGCATCCATGAAACAATTGCAAGAACAATGATAGCGGCTAGAGCATAAGCAAAGATTAAAGTTCTTGTCGGGGCTACTTGATTTACGATATGACTTGCCCCGATCACGAATAAACAAGTTACTATGAGCCATTTAAACTCGTGAAGGCAGAATGCATTACCCAAGAAGCCCTTACTTCTTTGGAATGCGGCGATTAAAAACCAACTCCCAACGAGCAATGAGACTGCATATGCCCAAGCTACCCCATCCATACCAAATAGCGAACCTAGAGAGAAACCGAATACGATGTTCATCGCTACCTTAATCGCTTCTGATAGAGTGTTCAAACCGACCCTCCCAATTCCTTGATTAAAGAAATAGGGCGGAATGGCAACAATACTAAGTGACCAAGCCGCGGTATTTAGTTGCAGTAGAAACAGTAGTTCGCTGTTAACTTGTCCCAAAAGTATCCAAGAGAAAGTTGAACTCCAAGAATAAAGCACGGTAAAGGTTGGCAATGCAATAAATATTAATACACGCAAGTTTTGACGATATAAAAGATGCACATCTTTAGGTGCTGTTTCAAAGCTTTGTGCTATTCGGGGTACGATTGCTTGGTTTGCTGCCACGATCAGGGTGCGCACCTTGAGCACCACCTGATTGGCCATCTCAAAATACCCCGCGGCATCTACCCCACCAAAACGAACCATAAGCACTTTCGTGACTGGATCAAAAAACAACATGAGAAGGCTGGTAGTCTGAACATTAGTGCCATACGCTAGCATTTCACGGAACAATGGGTATGACCAATGGCAAGGTAATTTAGGCAAGTCAGTAAATTGCCATCTTAAAGCCAGCCAACCAGAAATAAGCAAAAACATCCCCTGTATAACTTGAGCTAACGCCAATCCCATTAGGCCATTTTCAGGGATCAACCAAAGCGAAATTACCACCATCAATAGCTGCCCAACGATATTCAGTACAGAACGAAGGTCCATTCGTTGGAAACCGTCGAGCGCCGATAGAATTATAGATGCTGCTAGGTTTAGCCCTAAAGAAATGAAAGCATAAGGCAGCAACATTTGCGCAACTTGAGTATATTTCGTATCCAAAAGATGGGGAATGATTTGGTATATTATCAAGTAGAAAATGGGCAATAATATTCCGATTAGTGGCATTAGACTTAGAAGTGCTGTTTCAATCAACTTGGCTACATCTTTGTGAGCATTCCGAGCCAAGTAAAGTGCAACAAAGCGAGTCACTGATGAACTTAAGCCAAGATCTGCAAACCGAGAAGCGGATGTCGTCACTAATATAACTGACCAGACTCCCAAATATGCGACGCCCAATGTGTTGTTAACATACCGATACAGAACCAACGAAAGCACCCCAGAAAGTAATGCCTGGGTAATGTTAGCGACAGTATTTTTGGACAGGATTTTATTCTGGGACACTTGCTAAGTTACCTTTTGCTAAGGATAATACAAGATAAAAACAATTGAAGGATTGGTAAAAGAAGTTTCTTGATGGGTTTCTGTAAGTGTCTTGATTGGCGTAAAGGTCCTAATGACAGTCGATTCAGTCCTTCCTTTGAATTGGACCAAGTGCCATGAAATGGAGTGCTTTGGCGTACCCTCTGACTTTCTCATTAATGTTCAAATGGGGCGAGAGAGTAAAAAAATAGTGTATCTTGAACTTTCTATGCATGCTCTTTATGAACGACGAAATTCTCTGGAGATGAGGGGGGCTAAATATCCTCAGTGGGACTACCACCATGTTCTACTCTTTTTGGGTAGGCATAGTCTTGTTCAATAACTAAGTAAAGATTAGTAAAAACTTGAGAAATATCATATTTTACACCGTCTGCCTAACCTCACCGGATAGGCTTGTTCATTTTCCACCGATGTTGGATGTGAATGAATCAAGCCTGTGGAAGAATCCTACATCGGGCTTTTGATCCAGACCGTGATCATCGAATGGCCTTTACCGCTACTTTGGGAGCCATCGAAACCGCTCGATAAGAGGTCCAGCCAGGTTTAAAATCTAATTGCCATTCGGTTTGTCTGGTTTTCATATTTACAATACTTGCTGCCGCACTTGGATTTTTCCGGTCGGGACCGAGTGGAACTCCGCCCCAACCAATTAAGATACGATTTTTATCCAGCGGTTGGATCGAGCCCATGGATAGACGTCGTTTTGCGTAAGGCTCGAGATATTCGAATATAAATGAACAGCTATTAGGATTTTTCATATCGAAGTTGTACACAACAACCCGAGAAGGTGCACCTAGATGCATGTTCGCATTATCATAAATGTAAAGTCGATTGTTATAGACTCTGGCAGTATGTTGGTGTGAAAATCCACCCCGAGGATCTCCGATTACACGATTTTTTGTAAAGCGACTAGCCGGTCCCCCCAAGGACCAAACTATAGATCCCGTTCTGACGTCGATTATAAAAACAGTATCTAGGTGTCGGGCTGATACCAAAATATAACTCTCATTGTCTAGGTATTGAATCGAATTCCCATGGATAGTATCTATGATTCCTGCATTTTGCGAAAAGATCGGTATAGACCTTCTATATAACGGTAGGCGAATTTTTGGTAAAGATTCATAAAGATCTCCCCCAACAAGATTTAATATTAAAGAACTGTATTGCTCTCTTATATTTTGAAGGCTCACTTTCAAAGTTACTGCTTCTGAATTATTATTGATGGGGGGGGTATATTTGACGTAATTATCCTTAGAAATATACTTTTCACTGTTCCATGACCATAAAACAAGACCTTCTGCGTCTATGCGTTTAAGAACAAGGTGTATAGATCTGTTGGACCAGTCAGGGAGATATTCCATGAAAGTAAAAGAACCATCTGGATGAATAACTTGATCGTGAAAATCCAAGTATTCAGGAGTTGTTTTAGTCTTACCGTCGAACACAAATGATGGTTTTCCTGTGGTTTTCGATATATGAAACCAAGAATACAGACCGCCCATCCTATCCATATAAATGGGCGTGTCTTCACCTGTGGGAATTAGCTGAGGTCTTCGACTAGGTCTTAATGCGAGGCCGTATCCGACTACCGGAGATATAAAGTTAGTTGACCGAAACGCATGTTCTAGATTGGGAGTAAGCAGGATTGTTTCTTTTGTGGTGCCTTTGACTGAATGAATAGCCATAGAAGGATCTATATCTTTTTGCGAAAATGACTCAAGCGAATCTTCCGACAAAAATACTAACGCATTCAGTACAAGGTAGGCCAAGGTAATCGTCGACATTAGTAGTATTGTTTTTTTTATTACAGTCATAAATTAAATTATGTCATAAATAATTCTTAAGCTCAAGATAGAAAGTCCAAGCGCTTTCACACATAACTTCAATGCTTCGACGCGGGTTCCACTGAAGTTTATTTTTTGCGTGTTCATTGGAAGTATAAAGTGCTTCGATATCACCCGAACGCCTTGCAACGAAACGATAGGGGATCTCGATAGAGTTTATCTTTTTAAAACAATGAACCATCTCTAGAACGCTTGCTCCTTGCGAAGAGCCAATATTAAAAAGATTGAATCCTTGGGTTTTTTCAATGAGATTTAAAGCTCCAAAATGGGCTTCCGCAAGATCTTCAATATGAACATAATCACGAATAGCTGTTCCATCCGGCGTTGCATAATCATTTCCATAAATATCTAAGGCAGATCTTTCACCTGAAGCAACTTGGCAGAGGATCGGCATGAGATTATTGGGAATTCCTTTAGGGTTTTCACCGATGAGTCCTGAATGATGGGCCCCGACGGGATTGAAATATCTCAAAACCACGACGCTCCCTTGAGAATCTTTTTCAGTTAAAACTTTCAAGATGTGCTCGCTCTCTAATTTTGTTTTCCCATAGGGACTTTGGGGATCAGTCCGTGCTTCTTCGGTAATGGGGAGTGTCGAAGGATGTCCATACACATTCGCACTGCCACTAAAAATAATCTTTTTAACTCCAGACTGACTCATAGCTTGAGTTAAAGATCTCAAGCCTCCGATATTGACGGACTGATAGAGATCGGGTTTTGTAATTGATTCTGAAATAGATTTAAGTCCCGCACAATGAAGAACAACATCAGCCTTAGAACTTTTAAGCGACTGCAATAGAAGGGATTCATCTCGAATATCGCCTTCGACAAAAGAGATGGGATTCTTACTTAGGGTTTGGAGTCGATCAACGACGTCTCGTTCACTGTTATGGAGATTGTCATAGAGCGTGACTTCGTGTCCCTGTTCTGAGAAAAGTGCAGCACAATGACTGCCGATATAACCTGTCCCCCCCGTGATGAAGATTCCCATCGTCTTTACCTAAACTAAGGAATTATCGGACAGGTAGGGCATCTAAGAACGGATTCATAGACCCTGAAAAGTTCTTTGTCCTTTTCTTTAGCGCGTTGCCAAAGAAAAAACCATAGGGCTGCCAGACCCAAAACAATGCCATAACCAGGAAAGAGTGATCGACCAGGGGTATCCATGGCGAAAGCCGGATAAATGATGGATATCCATACCCAAAAAATCAAAATGTATAGTTGAATCGAAGCTCTCAAAATAGGTGGGGCAATGAGTGCTAATTTTTTTGCATCTCGATCTATTTTTTTGACTTCAAGGCGATAGATTTCAGCCTGAGAGATCAAGGGGTTCCCGCACTGGGCACAGTTCAACTTACTTCCCTCCCCTAGGCACTTTACGGATGGGCATCTGAGGCGCTTGACCAATTACCCAGCCTAGACGAAGCGTGAACTCGGCCTCTTGGGCCATACCGTTCCAATCAAAGTAAGGTTTGATTTCATCGGTGACCTGATGATAATCCTGACTGTTATAAGAAGCCTTAAGGGCTTTCTTCTGAGCCGCATTGGGCTCGAGATAATCCTCGCCTGATTCAACGGAAAAAGCAGGAACGCCGACTTTAGCAAAGTTGAAATGATCGCTTCGGAAATAGCCTCCTGCGATATCCGGACGCGAGGGCGTAATCACCATGTTCATCAACTGGGCTACTTGTTCCGCCATCTGTCCAAGACTGCTTCGTTCGCTTCCCCGACTCCCTATATCCCTTGTAGGTCCTAGGTAATTCGTACTATCGAGATTAAGATTTGCGGCTGTTTTATCAAGCGACCACAGGGGGTTCTGTGCATAGTGAGCTGACCCCAAAAGACCTTGTTCCTCGGCACAGACCCATAAGAACATTTGGGTCCGCTTCGTGGGATGAGCCATGGCCACCTGAGCCATGGCTAACAAGGAAGCGGTGCCACTCGCATTATCGACGGCCCCATTGTAAATACCGTCCTTACCCTGCTTGATGAGCTCATCATTCTTGCCTAAATGATCCCAATGAGCTGAGTAGACCACAACTTCGGAAGATAGTTGTGGGTCAGTCCCCGGAATCAGTCCTCCTACGTTGAATTGTTCGAATAGTCGGACCTGACTTTTGAGTGAACTTTTTACCTTCGCCGATAAGGGGACAGGTTTAAACGATCTTTTTTCGGCCTTCGCACGCTCTTGATCTATATTGAGCCCCGACATGGCGAAAAGTTTTTGTGCTGTGTCATTGGAGATCCATCCCTGAAGATCAGTGCCTCCCGCGCCCGTCGCTAATTGGGAGCGTTCTTTGCGCCAACCGTTCTCAACCACGCTCCAGCCATAGGAAGCCGAAGGGGTCGTGTGAATCAAAAGAACACCCGCGGCACCCCGTCGCCGGGCTTCCTCGAACTTATAGGTCCAACGTCCGTAATAGGTCAGCGAGGCTCCGCCAAAACGACTAGGCTCCGCTGGGGTGGGTTGCGGATCATTCACCATCATCACTACGACTTTGCCTTGATAATTAAGTCCCTTATAGTCATCCCATTGTTCTTCAGGAGCCGTGATGCCGTAACCCACGAATACCATCGGCGCATCCATATCGATGGCTTCCTTCGTCGCCCCCGTCCCATAGACGATGTCACTTCCAAAACTAGGTATCCAGGAACTTAGGCCCTCGAAGGAAAGGGTGCTGGTGGGGAGTGTTTTGAGGCCGGCAATTTTCACCGACTGACGGTAACTTGTCCCATTGAAAGGCTGGAGGCCTAAGAGTTGACTTTGAGTCTCGAGATAACGAACGGTCAATTCTCCCCCGCGTTCTCCCGTGCCTCGACCTTCCAGAAGATCATCGCTAAGAAATTCAACATGGGTCTGAAGCACCTTAGGGTTGATGGCGAGATGGGGCTGTTGCGCCACCAACAAACTGCCCAGAGTAAAGATTAAAAATCCTAAGCCTTGCTTCATACCTCACCTCGAAATATTAGAATACTCTTGCCGCTATTGCGGGCTCAAGGCGAAGCCTTGAAAGCCTTCTCCTTCCCACTCAAGGGGCTTCAACTGAAAGGTTGATCCGCCCAAGGTAGGCGACCAAATCGTAGCCGGTTGTATCTGGGCATAACGTTCGAGCATGGTTTTCTGATGATCGATTCCTTCCTGACTAAACCAAGAACAGACGGAGTACACCAAGAGCCCACCCGGACTTAAGCGAGGCAGTGCGGCTGATAAAAGTTCTTCTTGTGTTTTACACAGCAACGCTAAATCAATGTTCTCGCCAAT
>Ga0222713_10000767_pt1 | contig 36395 bp, 54 predicted proteins | sample C33_649DmetaG_FD_165061 | JGI IMG/M metagenome (GOLD analysis project Ga0222713, IMG submission 165061) | Estuarine water microbial communities from San Francisco Bay, California, United States - C33_649D | ecosystem: Environmental > Aquatic > Marine > Unclassified | place: USA: California... | reverse complement strand
TGGTTGCAAGACCTAGCGCAAAAAAACAGAGCTAGCCCTTTTACAAATCTTGACGCGCAATTTTACAAATGAAACTCGAAACCGTCCCGCTTGATTCAATTTCGTTCGATCCGGCGAACACGCGGAAGCATTCCCGCCGCAACCTTGACGCGATCAAGGCGAGCTTGCGCCGATTCGGTCAGCAGAAGCCGATCGTCGTTGACGCGAAGGGAATCGTCCTCGCGGGCAACGGCACGCTGGCCGCAGCGACCGAGCTTGGCTGGACCGAGATCCAGATCGTCCGCACCGCGCTCGCTGGCGTGGACGCGACCGCGTTCGGCATCGCGGACAACCGGACAGCCGAGCTTGCGGAGTGGGATGAAAAGTTGGGCGACGTTCTTCTGTCGCTGAGGGCCGAGGATTTTCCGATGGACGAGATCGGGTTTGAAGAGGCTGACCTAGGCAAGTTCGACGTCGCGGAAGCGTCGATGCCGGAACTTCCGAATGGCGACCGCGCACCGTTTCGTCAGATGACGTTCACGGTTCACGATGACCAGTTCGCGACGATTGAAAAGGCATTGCAGAAGGCGAAGTCCGAGGGCGGCAGCGAATCGCCAAACAACGAAAATTCAAATGGGAACGCGCTGGCATTTATCGCCGCAAATTTCATCGGAGAAAAATCTTGAGCGAAGCGAAACAGATTCACCTTGCTCCGATCACCAGAGGAGACGCGGAAAAAATTGTTCGCGCCTGCCATTATTCTGGGAAGACCGCATTCGGATCATTTCTGCACTTTGGAGTTTTCCTCGATGGAAAATGCGGAGGAGCGATACAATTTGGGCCACCCGTTGATAAGCGAAAAATACTTCCGCTCGTCAAAGGAACCGGATGGAACGGATTTCTTGAGCTTAATCGGATGGCGTTTGCGGATTGGCTTCCGCGGAATTCAGAGAGTCGCGCTTTGTCGGTTGCGATGCGATTGATACGAAACACCTATCCGCACATTGAGTGGGTAGTTTCCTTTGCCGATGCGACGCAATGCGGCGACGGAACAATCTATCGCGCAAGCGGATTTGTGCTGACACAGATCAAGGAAAACCGCTCAATGTGGAGAACAGCAAGCGGAGAGGTCGTCGCTGATTTTGTTTCTCGTCAGTTGCAAGGAGAGAACACGAGAAAGCGAATCGGATTCCGAATCGGCGAAAGCTGGGCTGATTTTGTGAAAAGAACTGGAGCGCAACGGTTGCCGGGTTTTCAACTGCGATATCTTTACTTCCTCAATTCATCCGCTCGTTCCCGTTTGACCGTTCCGATCATTCCTTTTAATGAGATCGAACGCCGCGGTGCGGCAATGTATCGCGGCCAAGCAATTTCACGCGCCGGAAGTGACACGAAGGACACGGCAGGCCTCCAGCCTGCAAAGGGCGGTTCAACCCCGACCCCGGCGCTCCAATCTGACGCATGAGCGACGACGCACCGAATCCAGCCGAGCTGCTGGCGAAGGCGAACGTCGCCAACATCACCAAGAAGCTCAAGGCTGGCAAGACGCTCACCGCCTCCGAGCGCAAGGCGCTTTCCGAGTTCGAGGCCGACCGCTCCGGTGGCGAATGGGTTAGCGGGCCGAAGCAGCTTGCCGAAGAGCTTGGTCTATCGCGGCAGGCGATTTACGATGCCCGCAAGCGATACCCTGACGAGGCTCCGAAGCCGGACGGCAAGCGTGAGAACGTTCCGGCATGGCGCGCCTTCTGCGCCGAAAAGCTGATCGGCAAGGACACGGCGACGAAGACACTCGCCGAGCTAAAAGCCGATTTAATGCGCGAGCAAATCCTGCTGGCGCGGTCGAAGAATCGCAGGGAAGAGCAAGAAGTCGTCGAGCGCGAAACCGTGCGCGAGATGCTGCGCCTACTCGGGACCAAGCTCGACTTGCTCCTGCGCCTCAAGCTCGAAGTCGAACTCGGCCCGCGAGTCGCTGGCAAATCTGCCGCAGAGGCGAACGTCGAAGGCGCGCTCATCCTCGACGAGATCCGCGAAGTGGTGAACGCGAATCTGGCGCGGTTCGAAACGGACGCGATCAAGGCAACGGTCGCCGAGGAATAAACGGAGCATGGTCAGACAAGAACAGACCGGCGTCCGCAATCTCGACTTTAGCGGCTGGGTGCGTCGAACGCTCACCAGCGAAAAAGGGTTCACCGCATTCGACGTCGATTTCGTCTTCCGCGACTACAAGCGGAAGCTCATTCAACTCGTCGAGGTGAAGACTCATTGCGGCAGACTCTCTACGCTCCAGCGGATCGCGCTCGGTGAGTTGGCGCAGATAATGGAGGCTGGAATCACCGCAGGGAAACCTACTCTCGGATGGCGATGGTGCGGAATGCACGAACTGCGTTTCGAGCATACGTCGCCGGAAAATGGGCGCATGATTTGGGATGGCGTCGAGGTTTCGGCGGAAGAGCTGACCCGACTGCTAGAAATGCGGTGAGCCGTGAGCGTTTCGGACTGTCCGAAAAAAAGTGCGTTTGGGTGAAAGATTTTTCTTGCAGAACCGGAGCGCTTGGGTTTTGCTCTGTCTCGTTAAGTTAATCCAACAACAAAAACAACGACCAACATGACCACCCGCTCGATCAATTTCAGCCTCGAAACCCACCGCAAAGAAGTCCTCTTCTCGGCGCGCAAAGAGATCCGTCGGTTCTGCGAGGAGAACCTGACTCGCGCCGACGTCGCGGAGATCCTCGCGAAGAAGTTCCCTTCGGCCTTTATCTACGTTGGCGGTTGCCACGTCGCGGTTCACGCCGACGGACCGAAGTTCGCCCGCGACCTGCTCATCACCTCCAAGCACGAAGATTGGAACTAAAGGCCGAAACGCCGCAAGGCGTCGCACCGTCACGCGGTGCCTGACGATGGCCGTCAGCAACGACAACCAAAAAAACAACGACCATGACCACAGAACAAATGATCAAACTTCTATCTGGCCGCATGATTATCTACGTCGGTCAACAAGGCGGTTTCCCGCTGCTTGTATTGGATAATGGGACAAAGGTTTTGATTTCTTCGGATGATGAAATGAACGCGGCTGGCAGTATCATCGAACTCTGATGTTCACGACCCCACCACCGACCCGTTTCAATTTTCTTTCTCTGGGTGCTGGCGTGCAATCAAGCACGCTTGCGCTAATGGCAGCACGCGGAGAAATCGGACCAAAACCGGACGCAGCGATTTTTGCGGATACACAAGCAGAACCTGCAAGCGTGTATCGCTGGCTCGATTATCTCGAAGCAGAGATCGGGCGAAGCACGTTTTCATTCCCGATTATCCGTATCACAAAAGGATCTTTGACCGATGAAAGCCTGAAGCTTCGCGAACGGGTTAAAAAACCCGGACCTCCTTGGTCGAAGTCATTGATTCCGGCGTTCATCAAAAATCCTGACGGAAGCCGTGGAATTTTAGGACGTTCATGCACCTACGACTACAAGGTAAAAACATTGATCAAGCAGCAGAGGAAAATGGCCGGAATCAAACGCGGCCAAAAAGAAGTCACAGTCACTTCTTGGATAGGTATTTCAATGGACGAGATCCAGAGAATGAAACCAAGTCGAGTTGCGTGGGTGCAACATCGTTGGCCATTGGTTGAATTGGAAATGACGCGCAACCATTGCTTGGAATGGATGAGCAAGCGCGGATATCCAAAGCCACCAAGGTCGGCTTGCGTTTATTGCCCGTTCCATAGCGACAAAGAATGGAAACGGCTGCGAGATGAGGAACCCGAGGAGTTCAAGCGAGCCGTCGCGTTCGAGCGCGATCTGCAAGCGGTGAAAGCAAAAACCACCAACATGAAAGGCATTCCATTTTTGCATTCATCTCTGCAACCACTCGACCAAGTCAGTCTTGAAATGATCGACCCTCGCCAAGCAAATCTCTTCGGAAATGAATGCGAAGGAATGTGCGGAGTATAATTGTATGACCGATCAATCCTCGAAAAATCCCGCCGCAGTCGCGCTCGGTCGCCTCGGCGGGTGCGTGCGCAGCGCGGCGAAAGCAAAGGCCGCGCGGCTAAACGGGCGCAAGGGCGGACGCCCGAAAAAGGCAAAGCCTGATGCCTGACGCGCCCGACATCCTTGCGGACTTGCGTCTGCCTCGGCCGGACCGCGCGCCGATCTACGACTGGGCGCGACGGCACGTCCAGTTGCCGGAGAGCTACGCGACGCCGGGACCATTCAACGTGCGGTTGAGTCCGTGGCTCGTGCCGATCTTCGATGCGCTGCAAGACCCGCTTGTACGACGGGTTCACTTCCGAAAATCAGTCCAGATCGGCGGCACACTTGTCGCCGACGTCTGGCTCCCGTGGATCATCGCGAACGATCCCGGTCCGATTAGCTGGACGATGCAGACGGACGATATGGTCGAGCGGCACGCGAAGACCCGCTTGTGGCCGCTGCTGGAGCGATGCCGTCCGGTAGCCGCGATGCTGCCTAAGCCGGGACCGCACCGGACCACGACGGAGATTTTCTTCGGCGGGTTCTTCCTGACGTTGAACGCGGCGAACCTTTCGACCCAGCAGAGCCAGTCGATCCGGTACAAAATCAACGACGAATTGTGGCTTCCGCGCTGGCAGGAAATATACGGTCACGCCGTCGCGCGCGTGTCCAAGTTCGAGGAGGTCGGCAGGTCGAAGATATACAATGCGTCGCAAGCTCCGGTCATGGACGCCGAGACCGGCAACGTCGAGGACACGAGCTTTCGCAGCGGCGACCAAGGCGAGTGGCACGCGGAGTGTCCGGCCTGCCGGAAGTTGCACCCAGTTGCCTTCGAGCAGATCACCGAGGGAAATCAGCGGGCAGGCCTCGTTTGGGACCGCTCCGCGAAGCGTGATGACGATACTTGGGACGTTGCGCGCGTCGTCGAGACCGTGCGTTTCCGCTGCGTGCATTGCGGGCATGAGTCGCCGGACAACGATGCGACCCGCGCCGGCTGGGCGAAGACTGGCCGCTTCGTGCCGCAGAACCCGAAGGCGTCACGCGAGGTCCGCTCGTTCCGCATCGAGGCGATTGTCAGCCGTCCGATGCGCTTGCTCGCGGAGGAGTGGGCGCACGCCGAGAATACACTCGTGCGAACCGGCGACGAGTCAGCGAAGATCGAGTTTAGAACGAAGCGCGAGGCGCGACCGTGGGTCGTCGAGAAAAAGGTCGTCAATCTGTTCGCGGCAAAGAGCGGATATACCGTCGCAACCTATGCAGACGGATCGCCCATAGAAAACGAACGCCTGCGCGTGATGACAATAGACCGGCAGCTCGATCACTTTTGGGTCGAGGTCGGCGCGTTTCTCGATGGTCCAATATATCGGCAACTCTGGTTCGGTCGCGTTGAGACTCGCACCATGCTGCGCGAGATTCAGAGCCGCTATCGCGTGCCGTCATTCACCGTCGTGCAGGATCGCGGATATAAGCCTGCGGAAGTTGACCGCGACTGCGTCGAGTTTGGCTGGCGCGGAATGCGCGGCTATGCGCGAAAGTCGTGGACGATGCGCGACGAGGCCAGCGGCACGCTGCTCAATTATCCGTTCTCCGAGCCGCAAATCAGCGATTACGCTGGCGGCGACGCAAATTTCTACAACTGGTCCGGTGACTATTTCAAAGACCTGCTCGCGCTCGCACTAGAGGGAAAAGGCGAGTTGAAGTGGGAAATGCCAGACGACGTGAATCCGTTGTATATTGAGCATCTCAAAGGCGAGGTGAAAACCGAGATCCGTTCCGGCGTCTGGGAGTGGCGCGAGGTTCGCAGCAATGCGCCGAATCACGGCCTCGACACTTCGGCCATGATGCTTTGCGTCGCGACCATCGCTGGCGTGCTGCGGTACGTGCCCAAAACGGACGCGATGTAAGATTTTTACGCCATGCTCTAGGGCATGGCGATGGACAATCCATTTTTGGGCATCGACGCGGCTACGCTATCGACGCTCAAGACCGAGACGCTGGCGGCAATTCGCGCCTGCTTGCTCAACACGAGCTATAGCCTAAACGGCAAATCGGTCACGCGCGCCGATCTGGGAAGGCTCAATACAATGCTCGGCCAGATTCAGGCCGCGATTGACGATGCCAATGGAGTCACCGACACGGTGACTTTTGTCAGTTTCAACGGGAATTGATACCATCATGGACGCTACGTCTTTCGACTTTCAAAAGGTCATCCAGAATCGTCCTTGGTTCGAGCGTGCAATCGAGACCGTTGCGCCTGCCTATGCGCTGAAGCGTCTGGAAGCGCGCATCCAGCGCGAGATGTTTTCGTATAACGCGGCGATGACGGATCGTCTATACGCTCCGCGCCAATACGGACAGCCGAGCGAATCAACGCAGACGGTGCGCGACCGGATCGTGATGATGTGGGAGGCGCGCGACCTCGTTGAGAATTTCCCGCAAGCGCGCGAGATCACGCGCAAGTTTTCGCTCTATTGCACGCCGCAGGAGTTCTCGGCGATGACTGGTGACCGCGCGTACAATAACATCGTCAACGAATACTTTCACGACTGGTGCAAGCGCGCCGACGTGACTGGGCGGCACTCGTTCCGCAAGCTCGTGCAGATTGGGTGCGAGGAGCGTCCGGTTGACGGCGACTTCGGATTTGTTCTTCGTCGTCTCGACAAGGAGCTGAAGATCCAGATCGTTCCGGCGACTCGCATCGGCAATCCGAATGCGCTCACGGCGCAGCCTGCGAATTATTATCAAGGCGTGATCGTCGATGAGTTCGGTCGTCCGATTGCGTATCAAATATATCGCGTGACGCGGGACGGTGTATATTTCGATCCCGAGGAAATCCCGGCAGCGAATTTCTGTCACTTCTTCGATCCATTCCGCAGCGATCAATTCCGAGGCGTGTCCGACTTCCACGCCTGCGCGCGATCGGCTCGGATGCTGTATGGCATTCTTGAGGCCGAGAAGACCGGCGTGCGCTTCGCTGCGCAGCAGGCGGCACTTGTATTCTCGGACAAGGCGGCGGCGAATCCGCGCAATCTGTTCACACCAAATCCGTCGATCCAGTTGCCGAGCGGACAGGCGCAGAAAAATGAATTGTCCGAGATCGGCATGATTCGGTATTTCGGCACCGCTGATCGCATCGAGGTCATGCCCTCGCGTCCGTCGCAGGCGTTCGCCGGATTTGTGCAACACTTGATGCACGAGATCGCAATCGGCATCGGCATCCCGCAAGGCGTTCTGTTCGGCACGCAGGACTTCAAAGGTCCGAGCGTCCGCGCCGAGTTCGCTGCGGCGGATCGCGTGTTCGTGCGGCACCAAGGCGTGCTCGTGGACAAGGTGCTCGATCCGATCAAGAACGCGGTCATCCTCGACGCCATCGCGCGCGAGGAAATTCCGCCGCCGCCGCTACAGACTGGCGAGACTATGGTGCAAGCTCTCCGTCGTGCGACGCGCGGCGAATGGAGATTCCCGCCGAAGATCACCATTGATGTTGGCCGCGAGAGCGCGGCGAACATGAACGAGAACAGGCAAGGCGCGAAGTCATTGCAGGAGATCGCAGCCGAGCAAGGCACCGACGCTTTCGGTCGTCTTGAACAAATCGCGATGGAGGCGGCATACGTTAAGGAGCTGGCGCAGAAGTATGAGATCCCTGAGACGGCAATCCGACTTGTGACTAATTCGCTTCCGAGCACTCCAGCCGCTGCCGCTGCTGCTGGCGATCAGGTCGCAACGTCTGCCGCGCAAGCGCAGCAAGCCGCATCTCCCGGTCAGTCTGCCTCCACCGAGAACGTCGCCGAAGGTGCAACGCCCGACGCTCCGGTCGAGCAGGTCAACGCCTCGGCCGATCTGATCACGATTAACTTCGCGGAGGATTCATACGTGCCGAATGATCGCATGGCCGCGAACGCTCGCCGCGCGCTTGAGGTTCGCGCCAGCAAGCCACCGTCTCAGCGCGGCATGACTTCGGTCGGCCTCGCTCGCGCTCGTGATATACAAAACAAGAAGCCGCTTTCAGCCGATACGGTGCGCCGGATGAAGGCATACTTCGACCGGCACGAGATCGACAAGCAGGGTTCGACATGGAACGAGCAGGGCAAGGGCTGGCAGGCGTGGCAGGGCTGGGGCGGCGACGCTGGCCGCACTTGGGCGAACGCAATCGTCGAGCGGCTCAATAAAGCCGAGCGCAAGGAAGCCGCGTCAACCGAGCAGCAGCGCAGACTCGAATCCGCAGACGTCGTTGCGATCACGCTCGAACAGCGGCCAGCCGATCCGCACGCATGGCTCAATGCTGTCGAGCAATATCGCAAGGAGCTTTCGATCAAAGCAGCGACCGCGACCAATCCGATTCTCGACAAGCCGCTCGTGCAATTCGCCGAGCCGAAGAAGTTTGATCTGCCGACGCCATCCGCAGGCGAGACGCACGACGACTTCATGGCTCGCTGCATGGCCGATCCTGTAGCAACCGCAGAGTTTCCAGATGCCGCGCAACGGAGCGCGGTCTGTATGAAACAGCACGAAGGAAAACTTCAGAATAAGAACTGACGATGGACACGCTCACTCAAGTCGAACGGCTTATTGAACTGGCGATCATTCAGCGGTCGGAATTGCGCCGACTCGTGGAAGAGTTGCCGCAACTGAAGGCGCATCTCAGCGAGGAGATCGAGCGCACGTTCGAGGAAACGGAACCGCAACTGCGTGCCGAGCTGGAGGAATGGACGACGAAGCAGACTGCCGACAAGACTGCGGCACTCGGTGCTGCCCTTGAAGCGAAGATCGTGGAGCTTGCAAACAGCCTCGAACGCAGCACGCAGGCGAGATACAACGCGATCATCGCCGAGCGCGACGAGAACGCACGCCTTGCGTCTGCGGCAGAAAAGAAGATCGCCGAGCACGCGGCCAACCTTCCCGGCGCGGTGAAGGAAATCGTCACGGCAGAACTCGCTCGCTTCCCGCGTGCTGGTGAAATCGACAAGCTGCGCAAGGAATTCGCAGAACCGAAGACGCTGAACCCGCGCGGCAAGTGGCGTCCTGATGTTGTCTATAACAAGCTGGATTTCGTCACGATCAACGGTGATTCCTACGTGTCTGCGAAGGACGACAATCGCACGCGACCGACGCGCAGTTCGTCGGACTGGACTCTTGTCGCCGCGCGAGGAACCGGCGGTGGCGGTGGACCGACTTCAATCACCGACTTTCTGCCGACTCCTTCTGATGGCGAGCTTCTGATCGGAAACAACGGCTCGTACTCCGCTGCACCGCTGACCGCTGGCGTCGGCATCAACATCACTAGCGCGCCGGGATCAATCACCATTGACGCTTCTGGCGCGCAGGAAACGCTGACCGCAACGATCACGAACGCCGAATCCGTTGCGATCACTCGTGGTCAAGTCGTGTATGCGTTCGGCGCGTCTGGCAATAGAATGTCCGTCAAGCTGGCATCCAACTTGAGCGATGCCACCTCCGCGAAAACCATCGGCATTGTGAGCGACGATTCCATTTCTGCCGGTGGAGTCGGTCAGATCACCTGCATCGGCGTTGTAGACAAGCTAATGCTGGGCAGCTATAACGACGGTGATAGCGTATATCTCGGAGAAACTCCCGGTTCGTTCACCGCGGTCAGGCCTTTGTCGCCCAAGCATCTCGTGGATGTTGGCATCGTAGAGCGTGCCAACAACGGGAACGGCGAATTGTATGTTCGCATTCAGAACGGCTACGAACTCGACGAGCTTCACGACGTACAAATCAACGCGCCGAAACTGGCCGGTCAGGTCATCGTGTACGATGAAACTGACAACCTCTGGAAAAATGCTCGGCTCAATGCTGGCGCAGGCGTCTCGATCACGAACGGCGACGCCTCGATCACGGTTGCCGCTGACGTTGTAAGCGTCTTCGGAAGGACCGGCTCCGTCACCGCATCGAATGGCGACTATTCTGCCGCGCAGATCACGAACACGCCAGCAGGCAGCATCACCGCGACCGACATTCAAGCGGCGATCAACGAGCTAGACTTGGAGAAGCTCGCGAAGGCATCGAACCTGAGTGACCTTGCGGACGTATCGACGGCGCGGAACAATCTCGCACTCGGCTCCGCTGCGCTCGAAAGCACGACCTACTTCATCCAGACCGGACAAGCCGCAGGCGGCGACCTAACGGGCAATTATCCCAACCCTTCGTTGACGATCAGCGGAGTGATCGCAGGCAACTACGGTTCTGCATCGAGCGTGCCTTCAATCACGATTGATGCGAAGGGCCGCATCACTTCCGTCACCGCGCCAAACATTCAGATCATCGAATCGCAGGTCACCGGCCTGACGAGCGCGCTGGCCGGAAAGATTCCCACGACGGAGAAAGGCGCGGCCAATGGCGTCGCGACGCTTGATGCTGGCGGCAAGGTTCCGACGACGCAGTTGCCGGATTCCGTTCTCGGTCAGCTTTACTACGAGGGAACGTGGGACGCCTCGACGAACACGCCGACGCTCGTCAATCCTCCGAGCGCATCGACGCGCGGTGATTACTACATCACGAGCGCGGCTGGCTCGTTCGCCAGCATCACCTTCGACGTCGGCGACTGGATTGTGTCCAGCGGCTCCGACTGGCAGAAGGTGGATAACACCGACGCGGTCGCTTCCGTATTCGGTCGCAATGGAAACATTGTTGCGGCAAGCGGTGACTATACTGCCTCGCAGGTCACGAATGTTCCGGCTGGAGGTATCGTCGCGACGACGGTGCAGGCAGCGATTGATGAACTCGATACCGAGAAGCTCGCGAAGGCGAGCAACCTGTCGGATGTATTGTCGGCCTCGACCGCGCGTCTGAATCTCGGTATCGGAACGATGGGCGTGCAGGACGCGAACAGCGTCGCGATCACGGGCGGCTCGATCAACGGCACGACGGTGGGCGCATCGTCGCCGAATACCGGAGCTTTCACGAGTCTGTCGAGCAGCAGCACGACGACGCTGAACGGCACGACGATTCCGGCGTCCTCGACTCTGCTCACCAGCGGCGGCGCGCTCGGCACGCCGTCGAGCGGCACGGTCACGAACCTGACCGGCACCGCCTCGATCAATATCAATGGCAAGGTGGGCGAGACGACGCCGAGCACGGGTGCATTCACGACGCTGAGTGCGACGACAAGTGCGCTTGTTTCGAATAACGGAGATACCGCATCGGCAAATTATCCTTCGGCCAATACACGCATGGGCGGGTCATTCGATGGTCAGAACATCATGACGATGCTGTCCTATGGATCGAATACGGGAATCGTGCAGGGTGTAGCAGGTGGAACGAAAGCATCTCCAACGCAGACTACGTCTGGAAGTGCGCTGATGATCCTTGGAGGATACGGCTACAATACAACCAACGGTTGGGGTGGCGGCTCAGCGACTTCAAATGCACGCATCGTTTTTGCGGCGACGGAGGATCATACTAACACCGCGCAGGGTACGAAAATCTCGTTTGATGTAACGCCGAATACAACGGCTTCACGCATCACCGCGATGACGCTTGATCAGAGCGGCAACGTCGGCATCGGCACGACGAGTCCCGGTCAGAAACTCCAAGTCAACGGCGATATCAAAATTCGTTCGGCAACGGCTGGCGTTCTTCGCTGGTCGAACGATGACAGCCAGACTTTTGCGTTCGCGCAGTATGATGACTCAACCGGGAAGATGAGTCTCGGCACTCCGAGCGGTCGTAGCTACGAAACCGAAATACACTACAACGGTGCCGTTCACTTTTCGGCATCGGCTGGAGGCTTGAAAGTTGCGAGCGGAAAAGATCTCCAACTCGGCAACGCCTACGTCGCTGGCGCACCCACGGCCACCGGCTACGTGGTCATCAAGGACTCGACCGGCACCTCCTACAAGATTCCCGCTGTCGCTGTATAATTTCTCATGACCCAATCCGAAATCACACCCGTTCAAGCTCTCGAAAATCTCGCCGCCGCCGCCGCCCAGTTTCGCGGCACTCGCGCCGATCACGAAATCCTCGAACGCTGCGTGCGCGTTCTCGCCGCGATTGTGCAGCCGCCGCAGGTTGAGAAGAAAGCCGAATGAGTCTGCTTTCATTCCTCGCCTCTGCCGCTGGCGGGACATTGCTCGGCGGCGCAACTCAGTTCCTCGGCTCGCTCGTTGGCGAGGCGAAGGAGTGGAGCGCAAGCAAGCGACGCATCGCCGAGATCGCCGCGCTGAAGGAAAAGCAGATTGCGGTCGCCGAGGTCGAGGCATTCGCGAAAGCGGTCGAAGGCACGAACAGCACGACATATTCGCTGCCGCCCAACGCCGCTTCGTGGATGCACGGCCTGATGACCATCGCCGCCTTTTGCACGCAGATGGTGCGACCGTGTATGGTGGCTGGCGCGTGCTTGTATATCTGGACGCGACCGAATGAGGAGCTGGCCGGACTGCATGGTGAGATTCTGACCGTGTCTTTCGCGTGCATATATTTCTGGCTCGGCGTCCGCCATCAACTTTCCAAGAGCAAATGAACAGCCCTCGACCAATGGATTTTCTCGTAGCGTCCCTGCCTACGGTATCGGCAACAATCATCGCGCAGGCAAATCAGGTCGTCGGCCTGATCGGATCGCTGCTCGGCATCGCATATCTGCTCTGGCGATGGAAGCGCGAATGGAGCGGAAAAAAGCATGACTGACTGGAACACGTTACACCGCGACGAGACGCGGAAGCTATACGAGTCGGAGATTGCCGGTCTGAAGAAGGAGCTTCAGGTCGCGAGGACTGCTCTCGATAACGCGACCAAGGCACGCAAGACGAAGTTGCCTGCGCCAGCCGCAACACGTCGCAGGATCGGAGGCGACATTGTGCGCGTCGTGATTCCCGACACGCATGGATGCTTGATAGACAAGTCCGCGATCTCGGCGATGCTGTCGGATATAAAGCTACTCGATCCGCAGGAAATTATCCTGCTGGGCGATCACGTAGACTGCGGCGGGTTCCTCGCGCAGCATCACGTCATGGGCTATGTCGCCGAAACAGACTATACGTACGAGGAAGATCTTGCCGCAGCTAAGACGTTCCTAGATGCGCTCCAAGCCGCAGCACCGAGGGCAAAAGTCGAATACCTCGAAGGCAATCACGAGAGGCGCGTCGAGACGTGGTGCGTGACACAAGTTCTGCGTCACAAGAAGGACGCCGAAGGCTTGCGACGATTGCTTGCACCGGAGTTTCGTCTTGGCCTGAAGGAGCGCGGCATCTCGTATTATCGACAAGGCGAATTCTATGACGAGCTTCCGGTTCCCGGCGTCATCAAGCGCGGCAAGTGTTTTTTCTTTCACGGTGTTTCAACCGCGAAGAACGCAGTCGGCGCAACGGTGGACAAGATCGGCGGCAACTGTGTATTCGGTCACACGCATCGAGCGCAGAGCAATATCGTGCGGCGCATTTCCAGCGGCATCGTCGGCGCATGGAATCCCGGTTGCCTCTGTCAGCTTCAACCTCTTTGGCAGCATACCGCACCGACCGACTGGTCGCATGGCTATGCGGTGCAGCTCGTAGCCGCAAGCGGAGCGTTCCTGCATCTCAATATACCAATCATCGACGGCGAGTCGCACTTCGCCGCGCTGCTCAAGCTATGAACTGGAAACAGCTAGTCGAAGCGCAGAACCGCAAGACATATATACTGCCTCCCGGCTGGGATTCTCGCGACAAAATTGCGGAGCAACTTGATTGCAGCGTGGACAACGTGCGCGTGCTTCTCGGTCCTGCATTGCGAGCGAAGACAATCGAGGTCGGGCAATTCCCGGTATGGGATGATGTAACGAAAAAGGTTGTCCGCATTACTGCTTATAGAAAGCGACCGACTATAGAGTCGGGAAAGGCAAAGTGATTTGACGAATCCGCATTTTACAATGGCTGCTCCGACTATCACTTTTGCCGTCTCGTCCGGTCGCGTTGATCGCGAGGCTGGCATCATTCGTGGCGTCTCTCTCATCTCCGAGGGACCGGCACTCGGTCATGGCGTGCAGATTGATTCCAGAACGCTTGAACAGGTGAAGGAAGCCGCGTCGCAATATGAAGGCGGACTCAAGGTGAAGCTCGATCATTCTGGTGGTGCCGGTGATATCATCGGCTTCGTCGAGAATCTGCGTATTGAGGGCAGCAAGTTACTCGGCGACCTCAACCTGTTGGAGAAGTCGCCGCATCGCGATTACGTATTGGAGATCGCAGAGAAGATTCCCGACACGTTCGGACTCTCTATTGCGTTCTCTGGTCCGACAGAACTAGCGAGCGACAAGCGCACGGTTCTTCAACGCTGCTCTGAGATTTATTCCGTCGATCTGGTTTCCGAGCCTGCGGCGAATCGTGACGGATTGTTCTCGCGTATACTCTCCAAGTTTAACGACGCCAATGGCGTCTCAATCGAAATCGAACCCAATCCCGAAATGAACGATGACATGAAACAAGCCGTCGAGCAGATGATCCAGTCTGCGATGATGGCTTATGGCGAGCGTCTCTCGAAGCTCGAAGCGATGCTGCCAAAGGAAGAGGAAAAGGAAGTCGCGATGAGCGCGCAGACCGATGCCGTCAAGCTCGCCGCCAACGAAGCCGCAATCGCTGCGGTGAAGGAGTTCTCGAAGACTATCGGTGCGCCTGCCGCTCCGGTTGTTTCGTCCGAGGCCGCTGCGCCGAAGACTGAGACGAAGACCTTCGAGGCCGTCGTTGCCGAGAAGACTGCCGAGCTGAAAGGCGACAAGGCGGCGGCGATCACGTTCTGCATCAAGAACAATTCCGACCTTTACGTAGCCTACCGCTCGCGCGTGCAGGCTGGCGAGAAGATCAAACTCTAAAACCAACTAAACATGGCTACCAACTATATCGGCACGGGAACCCTCCTTGCCAACACCACCGTCACCGCCTTTTACGGCGTTGTGCTTTCCAGCAATCGCGGCGTCGGGCTTTCGAGCGCGACCGACTGCGACGGCTTCGCGCAGATCGACGCGGCTTCCGGCGACTACGTCACGGTCGCGTTCTTGACCAACTTCGGCACCCAGAAGGGCGTTGTCACCGCTGCTCCGGTGACGGTCGGTGACACGCTGTATCTCGGCGCGTCCGGCCTCGTCTCCACGACCGGGACGATCACCATCGGCAAGTCGCTCACGACGACTTCCAGCAACGGTGCCGTCATCGAGTTCATTCCGAAGAATCTCTAACAATTAACTAAAGGACTTCTACCATGTATACGAATGCAGCCGCAGTCTTTCGCGGCGATATCGCTGGTGTGCTTGAGCAGGCTAAGGACTGGGAATCCGGTCTGGTTGCCACTCGCGTGATGCCGGTTCTCCCGGTGCCGGTTCGCGCCGGCCAGTATCCCTCGTTCCTCCTGAAGGAAGGTCAGCTCCTGAAGAACGAGATCAAGCAGCGTGCGCCGAACTCCGCGTATCCGCGCGCGACGCAGGCTTACAATCAGGAGACGTACATCGCGCAAGAATACGGCGTTGAAATGGGCGTTGACGATACCGTCGCGCTCGATGTTTCGCGCTTCTTCGATGCCGAAGTCGTTGCCGCCAAGCTCGCGCAGCGGAAGCTCCTGCTCGGTCACGAAATCCGCGTCGCTGGCAAAATCTTCGACGCTGGTACGTTCACGAGCACGAATTCCGGCACGGCCTACACGACGGGCAATCTAGCCTCGTTCGACGTTGGTGCCGACGTGCAGGAGGCGATTGATCGCCTGCTCGCGAAGGGTGAGAGCGTCAGCAATCTGCGCGTTGTCATGAGCGCGCCGGTCTGGACTCGTATCCGCGCCAGCACGAAATTCCAGAACCGCCTTCGCGGTGCCGGTCTTTCGAGCGACACGATCCTCAACGCGAGCACGCAGGCCGCTGCCGAAGTCTTCGGCGTCGCCGAGGTGCTCATCGGTCGCGCCAGCTACGATACCGCGCCGGAAGGCGTGGCGTTCTCTAGCTCGCAGGTCTGGTCCAACACGTACATCTGGGTCGGCAATGTCACCGAGGCTTCTTCCGGCTTCTTCGGTGGCGGCGCGGGCTTCACGCTCAACTGGAGCGAGTACGGTCCTGCGGTCGGCGTGTTCACCTATCGCGACGAGAGTGTGAAGTCGAACATCGTTCGCGCTTCGCAGTTCGTCGCCGAGAAGGTTGTGAACAGCAACGCGGGCCAGCTTATCGCGACGCAATACTCGTAACCTTTTTGTAGGGTTCATGGGGAAGCCGCTCTCGTAACTGGGAGCGGCTTTTTTGACGCCTAGTGCAGAGCCATGCGCTTTTCGCTTTGCGTGATATGCGGCAACGAGTCGCACCACATAGGCCAGATGCTCGCAGCATTTGCTCCTGCGTTCGACGAGCTTTCGCTCGTGCGCGCAATCGGCAAGCGTGTGCCTGACGCGACAAAGGAGATCGCCGAGGAGTGGTGCCGGTCGAACGGCAAGGCGTTTGTTTTCTCCGAGTATATTAACGAGCCGACCGCACGCGATTGGGATCACGTTGATTCATTCGCTCGTGCTCGCAATGCCGCATTCAAGCAGGCCAAAAGCGAATGGCTTTTCTGGGCCGACTGCGACGACGTGGTGCGCGGTGCCGAGAATCTACGTCGCACGCTGGAGCAAGTCCCGGCAGATGTGCAAATGGTGCGCTTCTCGTATGACGTCAAAGGATCGAACAAGTGCTTGTTCCGCGAGCGAGCGATTCGCCGAGACGCTTTCCACTCCGGTCGAGTCTGGCATCACGACGTACACGAGAACCTGCTGATTCTCGCTGGCGACAAGCATCTCGATCTCGGCGACGTTGTCTGGGTTCACGCACCAAAAGAAATCAAGCAGGAGAACCGGAGGCGCAATCTCCGCATCCTCGCAAACTCGGTTCGCGAATGCGCGACGCAGTATTTCTATATTCATCAGGAGCATTACTGTAATCAGAACCGCGAAGCCGCGCTGGAGTTTGGTCGCCTCGCGTTGCAGTTCCCGAATCTTCAACCGGCGTTCCGATACGAGGCGTTGCTGAATTGCGCTCGTCTGACTAATTCCAGCCGCGAAGCGAAGTCTCTTTTGCTCGAAGCGCACGGCGTTTTCCCGTGGTGCCGAGAGGCATTCGCCGGTCTTGTGCTGCACGCCTTCGAACAGAAAGACTATTCGATGGCTGTATACTGGGCGCATCGCATGACGGAATTGCGCGAGCCATTGAGCGACAAGCGACCGTGGACGCACGAGGCGAAGTGGTACGGCTGGGCCGGATACGATCTTGCCGCTCGCGCATTCCGAGCCGAAGGCAACAAGGCGATGGCGGCGGTTCTTCAGGCTCAATACTATCTCGGCAAGACTCCGAAGATTTCGCTCCTGCACGCAACGCGAGGTCGCTCCTCAATGGCGGTTTCAACGCGGGATATGTGGCTGAATGCGGCCAGCGATCCGACGCGCGTTGAGCATATCTTCGCGGTCGATGAGGACGATGCCGTCAGCGTTGAGATGGCGAAGCAGTTCATCTCCGTCACTTCGTCGGACAAGTCGTGCGTCGCAGCGTGGAATCTTGCTGCGGCATCTGCGCGCGGAGAAATCCTCGTACAACTCTCGGACGATTGGGTGCCATGCGCCGGATGGGATGAGAAGCTGCTCGATCTCGTGAGGGATCGCGACGCTCATTCCGAGCCATTCGTGATCGCGCCGAGCGATGGAAGCCGGAAGGACGACTTGCTCTGCATGGCGATCTTGTCGCGTGCTCGCTACGAGCAGCAAGGACACTTGTTCTTTCCTGAGTATGAGTCTGTATTCAGCGACAACGAATTCTCTCACCGAGCATGGCGCGACGGCATCGTGATCGACGCGAGAGATCGCCTGCGCTTCGATCACCGGCATCCGGCTTTCGGCAAGGCGAACATGGACAAGACATATTCGCACACGAATTCCCGCGAGCGATACGTGCGCGGCGAGGCGCTCTTCAAGTCACGCAACCCAGACGCGAAATGAACGTTCCCGAGCATTATCAAATCGACGCGAAGACAGGCGCGCTCCGGTCGAGGGATCGTCGCGTGACTGCGGTTTACGATCACGCCTACGTAGCACGATATGAAAACTATCCACAGCGTGAATTGTCGGCGATCAGAGCGAAGCTAGTGCATCGCTTTTCCGAATTTGCGATCAATGTTTGCGACGTAGGCTGCGGCACAGGTGCTTTCCTCGAAGAGATGAAACGCACGCAGCCGGGAATCGTTTGCTGCGGTCACGACGTTTCTCCTTATCCGCTTCCGTCTTTCATCAATCGAGTCGGCGCAGACTGGCACGAGTTGCAATGGGACACGGTAACGTTCTTCGACAGTCTTGAGCACTTCGATTCGCTCGACTTCGTTGAGCATCTGCGCGCTCGTGCGGTGATCGTATCGCTGCCGTGGTATCATCCTTACATGGGAGCGAAATGGTTCGCTCGATGGAAACATCGCAGGCCGGGAGAACATCTCTGGCACTTCACGCCGGGAAGCCTGACGAGACTATTCGCGCAGGCTGGATTCCGTCCGGTCTATGTCGGCAATCCCGAAGATGAAGTGCGCAAGCCGGATGCAGATTCCTGCGCTCCAAACATTCTGACAATGGCATTTCGCCGATGAAAATCTGCCTCGTATACAGTCAGCGACTCGGAGACATCATCCGCATCCTGCCGATTGCGCGTCATCTCGCGGCTCAAGGTCACGAGGTTTACGTCGAGTGCTTGCCGCAATACGTCGGAGTTTTCGGTGCCGTTTCCTACGTGCGACCGTCGCTTAGGGAATTGCGCGAATCGGAAGGCTTCGGCAGAGTCATCGACCTCGAAATCTGGCCGCATCGCTATGACGAGTTCAGACGCAGCGGAAAATCGTGGGAGGATTTCGTGTTCGGAATTCATTCTGAGTTCTCGAACATCCATCGCAAACCGCACTTCGATTTGATCGACGAAAACGACGGCCTCGAAAGCTACGGAGTTTCCCGCGAGGTGTGCATTTTTTCTCCATTCGGCTACTCTCAGGCGAGGCACTATAGGTTCTCCGATCTGCTCGCCGAATGCCGCAGGCTCGCTTCCAAGCCAATCGTGACGCTTGCCGATCCGGCGCAGGCAAAGCATCTCATCGAAATTGGTTTTCCGAAAAACGAAATCCTGCGCGCTCGATCTCAGGCAGACTTGCCGCGCCTGCTGCGTGACGCTGCGGAGGTCTTCACGATAAATTCCGCGCCATGCATCATCGCTGGTGCCGTCCGGCCTTGGTTCTGGCACGTCTTGTCCGGTTGTGCGCAGGATGACCACTACAGCGCAGCGTCGCGCGTTGTGACACTCGGCACTTAGGTATGGCTGTAAAAGATTTCAACATTGAAAGATTGGCAATAGATGCCCTCGCGATTGGTGGCCCAGATGGGCAGGCGAGCGAACCCTTCCTTTCTTCTAGTGTTACTTATTACGGAGTTTTCAACCAACTTAGTCGCGGAATCATTATGGAAGCATCCGGCTTCGTGGATGATCGCAGCATTTCTCTTTGTATTCCTAGAGCATCTATGACGGTTGGCTTTGAACCGAATACATTCATCTATCGCGTTTTCGATTCGACGACATATCAGATCATAACTATGAACGCAGATGAACAATGGCATGACTACGCTTTGCGTAGGCCACTAGCATGAAAATAAGCATCTCATTTGAGATTGCGAAAGTGCAATACCGAGCCGCGATAAACTCTTTTGTGTATCAGCTCGGTGCAGATGGCACAAAGCTGTTGAAGGAAGAAATGCGGCTGCTCTTACGTGACATCATGCGATTCACTCCACCAAAGACACGCAAACAGGGTGAAGATGCAATTTCTGGCGATTTATATCGAGCTGCCTTTCCATTGCGGCCAGAGAAAATCAAATGGAAAAGGATGAAAGAATTGGTTTTGAGTAGAGATATAAACGCAATTCGCGAATTGTGGATGAAGCAAAGAAAGGGATTCTTTGCATATCGCCGACTTTTGCTATCAGTTGCGGAAATAAAGGAAAACCATAAGAGACATAGAACGCGATATGGGAGAGTCAGGAGCGATAAAAACAGAATGGCATTTGCTGACCATTGGGACACTTATACTAAAACCGTGCAGTCATTTGTTGGCTTTGCTAGAGCTGGATGGTCAGCCGCTGCAAATGCAGTAGGATTAAAACTTCCTAAATGGGTTAGTCGTCATTCCGGTAAGGCCGGCAGTGGCTATAGGCCACCTAGACCAGATAGGCTCGAAATTGAAGCGATCAACAGATCGTCTAAAATTCCGAATTACGAATTTAATGTAGTTAGTGCCGCAACAAAAATGCGCGCAGTATCAATGCAAAAAGAATTGCAGAGGATTGTTGCTGGTGGAAAAAGCAGACGCGGATCGCTTGCAGCAACTATTCACGGTCAACCCGCAGACTAAATATGTCAACGCTAGCAGACCTCTGGAACGAAGAAGAGAATTGGGTTGCATCGGTCGTTGCCGTCTTGGCGGCTGGCGGAACAAGCGTTCCTACCGCTAACATCCTTCCGGCCCAATCTGTCTCGTATTTCACGACTCCACGTATTGAGGTTGACGTTGAAGAAGTGGGACAGGCTTCGGATCAAATGGCTTATGCCGACGATGAGTGGTATTTTTCTCATCGTTATGCTTCACTGCGTATTGATGTTGTAACGAATCGCGTCTCTGAAACATACCAAGATCACGGTGAAATTCGTGGTCGCGTTCGCTATTTGATGTCGCGTCAAGCGCAGTTGCTAACTGCGCCTGCGGTCACATGGTATCAAACATTGGACGTTAATGAAACAGGAACATCAACAGGCGTACGCGATCCTGAGCAAAACAGGGAAGATATCACATCCTTTCGTTACAGAATCGAATATGGGATTCTTCCGGCAGTAGTTCCGACAGTTTGACATATTCGTTTCTTTTGAACCTCTCACATTATGGCGATTCCTTATCTCTACCCATCCAACTTCCCATACGGAAGTCGCGTTGTTACTTTCACCTTTAGTGCTGGTGGCACTGGTGCTGCAATTCTCGAAGCGTTTGAATTCAGCGAACCAACCGCTGAAATTTCTCGTCAAAATGAGCTTGGAGCACCGAATGGATTTGTGCTCATTGCAGAGCCTCGAACCGCTACTGCCACGGCGCAGTTGGCTACTAGCTCGACCACTTATGTTTCTCGTGGTGATTATCTGAACACGACGATCAAAAATGGCACGAGCATCACCTTCGTTGTAACGAATGCTTCGAATCCTGAAGGTCCGCGAGAAGCCAAGAAGCAGACCCTGACGCTTCGCGAGGAAATCTAACAGCCTGAGGTTGCTTGTGCGGCTTGTGTTGCACCAGCAGTCAGCCAATGACGCCTCATGGATCCACAAAAATTATGGGCGGAAAAATACGCGGCTCGCTTTGCTGAAGAACGGCAGAAGGAGGAAAGCCGACGCGAGCAGGCTTTTCTCGATCTGCCACACGTAGTATGCGGCGAGCCTTTGCGTGCGATGACGCCGCGTGATCTACTGCTGCTGAACGGAGTAAATTCTCCGTTCGTGTGTCCTATCGAGCCTAAGCCAGAGGACGTTTTAGTTTTCTTTTGGTTGCTACACGTAGAGAACGACAAAACGCAATCTTGGCGAACGCTACGAAAGCGTGATAAAATGATTCGTAGGCTAGCTCCTCAACCATATGAGACACTTGTTGGCTCTTGTATGAATTACGTTGAGGAAATTTTTATGGATGCTGGCACAAATGGAAGTGGAGGTAATTCCGAGCGTAGGCCACTTGGCACGTGTTTCTTGGCTCCACTAATTATCAATATCGCATTAGAGACAAGCTGGAGTCAGCAGGATATTCTCGGGACACCACTTCCCAGATTATTTCAATATATGAAAGCGATTCGGGCGCGTAAGGATGGTAAAGAATTTGTTGATCACTCGCCCAGCGATCTTCTGACAAGTGAGTTTCTAAAAGAACTAAGCTGCCCTGTGGTGGCGGCATAAAGTCATGGCATTTCTTGCAGAAGTACGAGCGCGACTCGGTTTAGATACAGAAGAGTTCCGGCGCAAGCTGACGCAAACGCAGGCCGAAGTCGGCACTGCGGCAAAAGACATGGGCAACAAGCTGAAGGGCAGCTTTGGTGTCGGTGGAGTATTTAAAGGATTTTTGCTAGGTTTAGGAATAAACACGGTTCAATCGGTCGTCGATAAGTTGGTTTCTGGATTTCGTGAAGCCGCAGAGCAGGCCCAAAAAATCGCCAACCTTACGGAAACGACGGCCGATATCTACGAGCGCATTTTTGCCGGTCGCAGAACGGACGAGCAGAATCTGGCGTTGAATCAGCAGAAGCAGGCTAGAACGCTGCGCGAAATTGAGGATACGCGCGCCAAGACTGAGAAGCGAGTGACCATGATTTCAACTGGCGTTGGCGGCGTTTCGGAGGTCACGGAAGAGAAGGTAACCAAAGAAGACGATCCATTGAAGCGCGCGGAGCTTGAGCAGCAGCTTGCCAAGCTGGCCGAAGAAGAAGCCAAGCTGAAGGAAAGGATCGCGAATAAAGCTGAAATCGCTGCTAAGACCGAACTCGACAACGCCGAAAAGGTTTATGCCGCCGAGCAGCGGATGGGAGAGCTAGAGGCCGCGAACAAAGCCAAGCAGCAAACGACGCTTGAGCAGATCGCAACTACGGAGGAGGAGATTAGAAACTTGCGTACTACCATTGCGCTTTCAGGCGACGCCGATTTTTCGCGCCGGATCAGGTTGAAGGAGCTGGAAGGCTCGCTGCTCGACTTGCAAAAGAAGCAGACCGACGAACTGGAAAAGCAGAACAAGGAGCGAGACGAAGCGGAAAAGAAATTGCGCGATGCATACTCAGATGCGTCAAAGGCGAGACTTGAAGAAGGAGAGGCAAAGCGCGAACGGTCAGCACTAACACTTGAAGAGGTAGCATCTGGAGCTTCCGAGAGTAGCCAGACGCAAAGAGCACGCGCGAGACGGGTTATGATGCTGGAAGCACGAGCAAAGCGTCAACGCGCACAAGGTTTCGAGGCAGAAGCTCTAAAGACGACTGATCAGGCTCTTGAGCTTAGGAAGCGAATCACTGGACTAAAATCGGCGGAATCTGATCCGCTGAAGTCAATGTCACAGGCAATCGACAAGAGTGAGCAGCACCTTAAAGACATTCGAGGATTTCTAGCACCGTCAGGCGCGAAGAGCGGCGGCGGAAAATCTGGCGAGGCTAAAAAATGAGCGTCACCTATTTCACCAAGGCGGGCCAAACGGCATTTAACGTTGCGACTACGGTTGGGCTTCCCGTGTGGCAACCCGTATTGCCGACGCCGAATGACAAAGTGCTTTTCCGGCAACCTTTCATGCAGACAGCGGCAAGCTACACGCCGCTTGCGCTGGATGCGGTTTACCCAGCTCAAGGCCAATACGGCGTTCCGTCTTCGCCGACTTACTATCTTGTTGCTGAAGAAAATTTCACGGACGTAAGCGGAGGAATCTTGTCATGGGATCGCGTTTACGCGCGCGTTCCGCAGTCGTGGGATGATCCGGAGGAGTTTGTGTTTACGTTCCCGGCCTATCTAGAAAGCGCAACGGCCGGGTCAAACTACGCTATCAGCAGCATCACGACTACGGGCGACAACATCGCCGTTTACTCGTCGCTTCCGTTCTCGACGGGTGACGAGGTTTACATTGCGGCCAACTACGTTCGCGAATCTGAGACGTACTACATCGGCCAGTTCATCAAGACGGTCGGCGGCACGGATGAATCATTTGCGGTGGTTTCAGACATTTTCTTCGGCTCTGGCGCGTTCACGTCCGTCACTGGCACGATCACCAAGCGGGCCAAGTATCGCGCGCTTCCGGTGACGAAGGTGGTAGGCTCGCGCATCGTGAACGACTACGCGCTGACCTCGCCGACCGGGATAAATACCGCGCTGCCGATCATGGCGAAGTTTACGCCCATCGACGCCACGGGTGCCGAAACGGAATTCCTGACCACGGCCACGCAACCCGTTTCGGCAACGTATGCGCAGATGGTCGAGGACTCAGTTTTGATTACAGCGGCCGATTCGGTGTTACGCCGCTTCTATGGCAACATCTATGTACGTTCAACGCGCATGGTGACAGCTTCCTGATATTATATGCCCGACTCATCGCTCAAGATTGATTCACTGCCTGCCGCGTTTGCCAGCGTCGGCACGGCACACAATGCGCTTGTCGATCTCATCAAGAACGCCGAGGGCGCAGGCGGAATCACCGTTTACGCGAGCGACGGCAAACTGCTGATTGATGGGTCGGGCGTCAGTGTTACCGGAGGACAAGCGGCCTCTCTAGTATTCGACGATGGAAATGTTCTGATAACAATAGATGCTGATGGAGTAAAAGTTTTGAATCAGGTTTCTTCTGATTATATCCAACTCCATAATGATGCTAGCTTAGAAATTTCGGATCATAGTTCTGGAAATTTCTTGGTGATTCAGCCCTCAGATATGTTTTACGGTAATTACGCCATGCGTGAGTATTCTGTCTGCTCTAACGGAACTCCTGCAACTGCTCGTTTTTTATCGAGCACAACGTATTAACAAGCAGCGCGAAGTCGGATGGGAACCACATCTAGTTTTTTGCATATTGGAAATTGGCCGGAAGCCTTTTGTGGAATGACTGATTCAGCTAGTGGTTTCAATTATATAGATAACCTCAATGAGTCAGACGTAATGGCGTTCGCATGGAGCACAGAAACCATGACGATCACGACGGCCGGAACGATTAGCAATGGTACGTCAACCGCGAATATAGCCAACACCCTTACATTTGATCCATCTGGAATCAATGCCACTTTATATGATGAAGGTGGAGCAAGCGGAATGTGGTGTCCAACGACAACTCTTTGGATCGCATGGGATTCTTTTCCTCCTAACAAGATTCCGCGAGAGCGAGTGTGTGCGCCTGAGCTAGTAAGCGGACAGGTAGGAAACATCTTTGCTGTGGAAGGTCGAGATTCAGGTGATCCATCAACTAGTTTTTTCGGATTATTTTTTTATGTTGGCCCAGACCCTATAAACCTTGGAAAATTCAAACTATACTTTGGGTTATCATTCAACGTTTATGCCTCTGCTGGTGTAAATGATTACGTGGGCATTTATTTTAACGACAATGACTTTGGCGGTTCATTCGCCAATGGTACTGTTACCCTCGGCGGGTTTGTTTTTCCGTGGTACGCATACATTTACGGTACTGGCACTCCCGCTGTCGGCACCACTCCGAGCCTAACCGGCAGCACGAGCAACTACACGTACGTCTGACCGCGCATTTTTCTCTCCGCGCAATCTGCGCGATTCCAAGCACTTACAAAAGTGCGGGAAAACTTTTGCGCTTTTTGCTTTCCATCCACGGGCGGATCGGGTTGAGTCGTTGTGTCGGAGGCAATGAGGCCCGAGACGAAACAACGACACATGAACATAAAAATCAGCAAAGCCAACGAGCCGCGCATCGTCGCCGCGCTCGCGAACGTCAACGGTCGCGCCACCGCCCACACGGCGAGTTGCGCGGACATTTTCCGCGCTGCCGAGGATGCCGAGCAGAAGCTCGCATCTCTCGGTCTTACGAAGGCCCAGCGGGCGGGCGCACGGTGCGTCTTTGCCTCTGGCGGCACGGTGCCGCAGTCCTACAAATACAAGAGGGTCGTCAACCGCGTGACTCTCGTCCGCTCGACGAGCGGCTGGTCTCTCGCGGAGATCGTCCTCTGCGAGGTATGGCCGAGCACGCGCGGCGGGATCACGATCTCGCTCACGCCAGCGCAGGACGCTCTCGCCATCGTCAAGCTCCGCGACGGCTACGCGGTGCAGAAGGAGGTGGCGTCGTGACCTGCCTCGATATCGACGCCCTGAAAATCAAGGCAACTGCCATCCCGCGCGCCGGGAACCTTGTTGCCGTAGACGCCTGCACCGCTGACGGGCGGAGGTTGAGCGTCGTCTGGGATCGTGACGGCACCGGCTACCCGGTGCTGGACCAGCTCGACGACGCCGAGTCGGACCTCGTCTGGACTTCGGTCGAACTGCAAATGCTCGAAAGCAAGCTCTGGTCATGATCCGCCTCGCTCTCCTCCTCGCGCTCTGCGCGACAGCGCACGCCGCGCCGCCGGAAGCATTCTGGCGCGCTCTCCACGTAGTCGAAACCGGCGGCCGTCGAGGCGCAATCCTCGGCGATGGTGGCAAGGCTCTTGGACCGCTCCAGATCCACCGCGCATATCACGCAGACTCGCGCGTCGCTGGCGACTACTCGCGCTGCGCTGACCTCGCTTACTCGCGCCGCGTGGCCGAGGCTTATCTCAAGCGATACGCGCCGAAGGCGTGGGCCGCAGGCGACGTAGAGACGCTGGCGCGTGTTCACAACGGCGGTCCGGCCGGCGCGCGAAAGGCCGCGACACTGGCTTACGCGGCCAAGGTCAAGCGGGCGATGGGAGGTGCGCGGTGAATTACGAGACTTTCCTCGACGCCAAGCGGCACGTCGGAGCTAGGCACGGGTTCGAGCCTACCTTCATACCGTCCAAATTATTCGAATTTCAGCGGGCGCTTGTCTCGTGGTCAGTCGAGCGCGGCCGGTCCGCTATCTTCGCTGACTGCGGGCTGGGTAAGACAGCGATCCAGTTAACCTTTGCCGAAAATGTCGTGCGGCATACGAACCGTCCGGTCCTTGTGCTGACTCCGCTCGCCGTGGCGCGGCAAGCTGTCGAGGAGGGCGAGAAGTTCGGCATCGATTGCGTGCGGTCCTCGGATGGCAAGTTCCCGCTAGGCGCGCGCGTGGTCGTTACCAACTACCAACGCCTTCACCACTTCGACCGGACGCAATTCGCGGGCGTCGTCTGCGACGAGTCATCGATCCTCAAGAACTTTGACGGGATGACGAAGGCCGCGGTGACGGACTTCGCGCGTAAAATTCCCTACCGACTGCTCTGCACCGCGACCGCCGCTCCCAACGATTACATCGAGCTCGGCACGTCGAGCGAGGCGCTTGGCGAGATGGGCTTTTCAGATATGCTCGGACGCTTTTTTAAGAAGCAAGGGCCGACTACGTCGCGATCCGACGAGCACCGCGCTGGAGTCTGGCGCTTTCGCGGCCATGCCGAGAAGGAGTTCTGGCGCTGGGTCTGCTCGTGGGCGCGAGCCGTTCGCAGGCCGAGCGATATTGGTTGCGATGACGGACCGTTTAAGCTGCCGAAGCTCATCACGCGCGAACACGTCGTGGTTGCGCGGAGCCAGCGCGACGGGATGCTGTTCGACTTGCCAGCGATGACGCTCGCAGAGCAACGCGAGGAGCGTCGCCGCACGCTGGCCGAGCGATGCGAACTAGTCGCCAATCTTGTCGGCAATACCGGCAAGCCTGCGGTCGTCTGGTGTCATCTTAATGACGAGGGCAAGGCTCTCTCAAAGCTGATCCGAGACGCAGCCGAGGTATCCGGCGACGACGAGGACGACAAGAAGGAGGAGACGTTTGAGGCGTTCGCGAATGGCGAGTTGCGCGTGCTGATCACTAAGCCGCAAATCGCGGGCTTTGGGCTAAACTGGCAGCATTGCGCGCATCAGACCTTTTTCCCATCCCACTCCTTCGAGCAATGGTACCAAGCCGTCCGCCGATGCTGGCGCTTCGGACAAAAGCGCGACGTTTTCGTCGATGTCGTCGCATCCGAGGGCGAGTCAGGCGTCGTTTCGAATCTGCAACGCAAGGCCGACCAAGCCGACGCGATGTTTAAGCATCTGGTATCACTCATCAACGACGAGCTTCGCATCGAAGGATCGAAGCACGTTTCCTTCAAACCCGCTTTTCCTTCATGGCTATGAACAACGATAATCAACACATCACAGACCGCTTCGCACTATACAACTCCGATTGCATCGACGTAATGCGCGCGATGCCAGATGGATCGATTGACCTCTCTGTTTACTCGCCTCCGTTCTGCGGGCTGTACAACTACAGCAGCAGCGAACGCGATCTTTCGAACTGCCGCTCCTACTCGGAGTTCTTCGAGCACTATGACTTTGTGATCTCGGAGATCGCGCGGCTTACTAAATCTGGCCGGATCACGGCGGTGCATTGTATGGACGTTGCTGGCACCGGCAATGGGCCGACCGCCAAGATGGGCATTGCCGCAAACGTAGGATCTGGGCTGATCGACTTTCCCGGTGACATCATCCGCGCGCACGAAAAGCACGGATTCCAGTTCTGTATGCGCCGCGTGATCTGGAAGGAGCCGCTCGGCGTTCGATTGCGGACGATGGCAAAAGGACTTGCCCACGCACAGATCGTCGAGGACTCGACTTTGTGCGACGTTGCTGGAGGCGACTACCTGCTTTGCTTTAGAAAGAAGGGCGAGAATCCGGTGCCAGTCGCGCACCCGACTGGGCTCCACTCTTACGCCGGAGAGCGTCAGATGCCGCGCGAGTTGCTTGAATGGAAGGGACACGAAGGCAAGCAGACCGAGAATCGTTTCTCACATTGGATCTGGCGGCAATATGCATCGTGTGTCTGGGATGATATACGAATCGACAACGTGCTCGCCTACGAGGAAAGCCGCGATAAGGACGATGAGCGCCATGTGCATCCTTTGCAACTCGACGTGATCGAACGCGCAGTAGTGCTATGGTCGAATCCCGGTGAGGTAGTCTTTACTCCTTTCATGGGCGTTGGCTCAGAAGTTTACGGCGCAGTATTGAACGGGCGCAAAGGCATTGGCGTCGAACTTAAGTCGAGCTATTATCGGCAAGCGGTTCGCAATCTATCAGCGATTGGGCGGGATCAGAAAACGCAGGAGCTTTCCTTCGAATGACAACCGATCTTCGCACCGCACTCAATATCGCGCTCAGCCAAGGCAAAAGCCCGAAGGAATTTGCGCACGAGGCTGGCATCTCCGTCTCGTGGACCTACCGGCTCTCGTGGGAACTTGGCTGGCGCGCGATGCACCTCTCGGAGCACGAGCGGCAACTCATCAGGCAACTGCGCAAGGAGGCGACGACATGAACCTCTCGCGCTCAGAACTCCTGCGCATGGCGCGCTGCGGAGCCGCAGACGGACACGACGACGACTGGCACGCGACGATGACTACTAGCAAGCACCGCCTCCGCGAAATGCGCGACGTGGCGGAAGCAGAACGCGCCGAGCTGCGGCGAATCGAAGAACAATTCGAACCCACAAAAAATGACAAATGAACAATATAGCGAGCTTCTCGCTGAGATTAAAGCGATCCGAATCGCGCTGATGGCTAAGGCCAGCGACGCTCCGCAGGCCAAGCCGCAACCGCGCGGCGAGGTGCCGATGCCGACCGAGATCATCGAGGGTGCAGTCGACGTGCTCGTGCATTTCGGAAAAAATAAAGGCACGCGACTGGGCGATCTCGCGCCGAAGTCGGTCGAGTGGTACGCGCAAGAACCGGAGCCGCGCCTGCGCAACGACGGCACGCCATTCCCGCCGCGAGCGGAGGACGTGCGACTGCGCAACGCTGCGCGGACGATTGTCCACCGCCGCTCTGGCAAGCTGGCCGCTCCTGCGAACGAGCCGGTGCTGCGAAATGCGCCGGTCAACGAAGACCAAGTTCCGTTCTAAATTTTTCACCCATGAAAAACAAATATGTCATTATCAGAACACGTTCAGCGGGAGTTTTCGCTGGCGTTTTGAAAAGCTATAAGGCTGGCGAGGCCATTCTTAAGAACGCTCGGCGCATTTGGTATTGGTCGGGCGCAGCGTCGTTGAGCCAACTCGCGGTCGATGGCACGTCAAAACCAAATGAATGCAAGTTTCCGGTCATCGTTGAGGAGATTCTCTTGCCGGAAGTCATTGAAGTCATTCCAACGACCGCAAAAGCGCGCGAGTCGATCGGCAGCGTGAAAGTGTGGTCGGCGTGAAAGGCTACGGCTACGGCGACGGCTCCGGCTCAGGCGACGGCTACGGCGACGGCTACGGCTATGGCTACGGCTACGGCTACGGCTACGGCTCCGGCGACGGCTCCGGCTCAGGCTACGGCTATGGCGACGGCTAATAATTTATAATATAAAAAAAATGCTACGCAGCGGGCTTTGTATGCTGCACAAATTTTTTATGAACAACGAAAACGAAATCATCGTCGCCGCGAAAGCGGCTGTATCATCGCCGATCTCATTCGGCTCGACTGGCGTGCAACTCACGTCGCTTGAAGATGCCTTCCGATTTGCGAAGGCAATCGTCGGCTCTGGCTTCGCGCCGCGCGGAATGGAGAAACCAGAAAGCGTGCTCGTCGCGCTCCAATGGGGCGCGGAACTCGGCCTGACTCCGATGGCTGCTCTCTCCAACATCGCCGTGGTCAACGGCCGGCCGTCACTATTCGGCGACGCCGCGCTCGCGCTGATCCGCTCCAGCGGCCAGCTCGAAAGCTATTCCGAGGAGGAGATCGGAGAACAGGGCAAGGACTCGCACGGCTATAAAGTCACCGCGAAGCGACGCGGCTTCGAGCCGCAGTCGGAGACATTCACGGTCGCCGACGCGAAGACCGCGAAGCTCTGGAATAAGAGCGGGCCGTGGACTGATTATCCGCGCCGGATGCTCAAGTTTCGCGCACGCGGATTTCTCCTTCGCGATATGTTCGGCGATGTTCTGAAAGGTCTGAAGACCGCCGAAGAAGTGCGCGACGAACCAGTCAATGTCACGCCGCTCGCTGAGAAGGTCGCCGCCGGACTCACCGCTAACCTCTAAACGTACCATGAGCACAAACGAAATCCGAACCGCAGTCATCAATTCCGCGACCGAGCAACTGCGCGGTCTGCTTGAGACAAACTACGAGGCGATTAGAAAGGCCGCATCTGACTCGTTCGTCGATGATGACACGAAGACCGAGCCGGTCGCGAAAGTCTCCGTCGCAATCGAGTGGGATGCGCTCGCGCAGGCACCGACCGTGATCGTCAAGCTCGGCTGGTCCGCTCGCTATAAAGACGAGAGCGAACAGGAAGTCGATCCGCTCCAGTCGAAGCTCGGCATCGAGGAGGGCAAGCAATGATCATTTCACAAGTAGACTTGAACGCGAAGTTCATCGAGGCGATAGACTGCATCGAGCGCGCGTGGACGCTGAAGCATCACGAAGAATACTATCGCGCCTACTGCGTCGTGCATTCCGCGACGCAAATCCTGCACCGCGTGGCGTCGGAGTTGCATCGTCTTGATATATTGAAAGGAGGTGAGTCGTGATCATCGAGACGAACCAAGCATATCACGCGAACGAAGCTGTTTCGCACTCCAAGCTGGAGGTATTCCGCCGCCGCCCGATGCTGTATTACAAGCGTCACGTCGCGAAGATTCTTGCTCGCGAACCTGCAAGCGCAGCGTTCCGCGTTGGATCGGCAGCGCACGCTGTCATTCTGGAGCCGATGACGTGGCACGAGCAATTCGCGGTTCGGCCAGAAGGCATCGACCGGCGCACGAAGCAGGGCAAAGATGAGTTCGCAGCGTTCGAGGCCCAGCACGCCGGGAAGACGATCATCGATCAAGACGAGGCCGCGCAGATCGCCGAGATGGCAGCATCGGTTGCGTCCCATCCGCTCGCCAACGAGTTGCTTGCGCATGGCTTTCCCGAACGATCTTTCCGCTCAATCGGGAAGTCGTTCGCGATCCAATGCCGACCGGACTGGATCAATCTCGGCGGATGCGAATTGTCCGGCGGTCGTCCGTACATTGCCGACGTGAAGACGACCGAGAGCTTGGCCGACTTCGAGTTTGGCTCGTTCGAGCGCACGGTGTTTCGCTACGGCTACCATCGGCAAGCGGGATTCTATCTGCCGCTCGTCAGCGAATCAGTCGCGCAGCCTGTCTATGACTTTTTCTTCATCGCCGTCGAAAAGGTCGAGCCGTATGGCGTTGCCGTATATCGAATGACCGACGAGGCGTGCGCGCTCGGACAGGACGAGACGGTCGCCGATCTCACGCGGCTGAAGTCGTGCATCGAGGCAGGCCAATGGCCGAACATCGAGCCGACGCTGCGCGAACTGGGAGTGCCGTCATGGTATGCGAAAGGAGCGCGCAATGACTGACGAAGAGGTATCGATCTTATGCCGCTGGTGCTGCGGACGCGGATGGTTCACGGTCGAGACGAACAGCACGCTGCGTTATCGCTGCGCGGACTGCAACGGAACAGGACTAATCGAACTCAATATACAAGACGAACAATGACACAAAATCTCACACGCATTTCGACCAAGTGGCAGACGTCGGCGATCAAGAGACGTCCGCGCAAGAAGCGCATCGAATGGGTGCCGCATCATCAGCTATACGCGGAGATTGAAGAGGGCTTTCAGTATTTCGTGCAGAAGCGAATGAAGGAGGCGGTGCTCGGAAAATGAGCAGCGAACCGCCGAGGGCATCCATCGAAACGCACGAACAATCAAACAATGAAACGACCAAATCCCAAAATGCTCAACGAAGTCGATGACATGATGCGTTGTTGGCAATCGCCGCAGCGTGTCGCGCTCGCGCTCAAGACTCGAATCGGGAATGTGTACAACTACGCCGACCACTTGGGCTATCGCAAAGTCTATATCACCAAGGACGAGATTGAGCTTCTCGCGAAATATAGACTCAGCCGAAATACAAACACACAATGACAATCACCTTCGAGGCACGCGGGATTCCCAAAGGCCAGCCGCGCGCTCGCGCTTTTGCCCAGCGTTTCGGGAATAAATACTCCGCGCGAATGTACGATCCCGGCACCGCAGACGAGTGGAAGGAGTGCGTCTATTTCGCGCTCCGCGCCAAGCTCGATGCGCTCGCGATGACTCCGACGCTTGATTCGGTCGGCGTCTCAATGCGCTTCATTCTGCCGAGGCCGAAATCCCATTTCGGGAAAAAGGGTTTGAAGTCGAACGCGCCGAAGCAACCAGTCGGCAAACCAGATATCGACAATCTCTCCAAGCTCGTGCTCGACGTCATCACGAAGGACAACCGCGTTTGGCGTGACGACTCACAAGTCATCGGAATGCTCGCGTGGAAGTATTACGAGGACGCCGAGAACGCGCCGGGAGTCTGGATCTGCATAGCCACTAACGGAGATGTTCCGGCGCAGGAAAAAGACTTGCGCGAAGATCCGCCGGAAGTTTGATGCGTTGGCAGAGGCGAGGTGAGACTCGTCGAACATGGCAAATAACAATTCATTTCCCCGGCCGTCTGCGTCTGCTTCGCGTTCGTCGTTGTCGCGAGGCAAGTCTCACCGCAGGCGGGCCGGGGTTTTGTTTTCATTCAAATGAACTGGTTAAACATCAACGTTGCGACGCTCAGATCGGCTGAATATATCGGCAGCGAGCCGGTAGCGAGAGCGACATGGCTGAACGTGCTAGGCTGGTGCTGTATGCAGGAAAACGGAGGACGCATTGCCAACTCTCGAGGCTGGCGAGATCGTCAATGGCAGCAGATTTGCGGAGTGACGGCCGATGAAGTGAACGCATCTTCGCCGCTCCTTTTTTGGGAAGGTGACGACCTCGTCGTCTGGAATTATCCAGTGCACAAGGAAGCTGAGGTTGCAGCTAAACGCGAAGGTGGACGAAACGGAGGCTTGAGGAGTGGTGCAAGCAGGCGCGAAGCTATGCTTGAAGCAGAGCTTGAAGCTGAAACGAAGCTCACCTCGAACGGAAAGGAAAGGAAAGGAAAGGAAGGAGAAGAGAAAGAGAAAGAGAAAGGAAGTGGCCGAATTGTCGCGGAGGTTTCCGCGACCAGCGACGCCGATTGGCTAAAGCAACTCCAAAGCAACGCCGCATACCAGTCGCTCGACGTGCAACGCGAGTTCGCTAAAATGTCCGCATGGTGCTCGATCAACCGGAAGCACCCGACGCGCCGTCGATTCGTGAACTGGCTCAACCGCGCCGAGAAACCGATCAGCAACGTGCAATCCGTTCCGCGAAATGAAAGCGTTATCGACCGCTCCTGATTCGGCGCAAGCCGAACGCCGCTTGATCTCGGCGTGCATGACCGGCGGGCCGATATGCGTTGCCGGTGCCGTTGGAATCGGCGTCGCAGTCGATGCGTTCACCGATCCAATGCTCGGCGCGCTCTGGCAGTCGCTCGTTGCCTGCGCGACCGAACACAAGTCAACGCAGGCGTTTCTCGTCGCGCGCCAGACATTCGGCGCGAGTCTGAGCGAGACGAACCTCGCAATCGTCGGCGAGATTTCCGCTCTGGAGCCGACCTCGATTTACGCGAAGACACTCGCGCTCGAAGTCGTCAATGATTCCAAGCGGCGCAAGGCATCCGCGAAGCTCCAGCAGGCGTGCGACGCGCTCGCAAAGACTGCGGAGCGCAACTGGGACGACGACTGGTCGCTCGCGCGTGCAGCAATCCGTGAAGCCGAGCAAGCGGCATCGGCGCACGCGATCACGAAGGGCTTGGCCGCGCTCTGCGACGAATACATCGCCGAGGAACGCAACGGAAAGGCCGCTGGCAAGGTCGGCACCGGAATCGCCGAGTGCGACGACTATTTCGGCAAGCTCGGCGCGGGCGAGGTGCTCGTGATGGCAGGACGACCGGCAGTTGGAAAAACCGCGCTCGCGATTCAAATGGCCGACTCCGTCGTACGAGCTGGAGGCCGCGCGATGATCGTCTCGCTTGAAATGAACGGCAAAGACCTCGTCGGTCGTATCGCCAAGCAGCGTGCCGGACGCGAATCAGCGATCACGCGCGGATGCTCGAAGGCAGAATACGACGCGGCGAAGGAGTCGCGCATCCGCAGCGCGGAGAAGCTCAAGGACGACGCGCAACGCTTGAACATCTTCGAGGTGGCCGAGACGAACAGCGTCTCGCGCATCGAAGATCGCGTAGCGATGCTCGCGAGTGCGGATGCGCTCCCAGACGTTGTCGTCATCGACTACTTGCAACTCATACAGCCGGACGACTCACGCGCTGCGCGCGAGCAGCAAGTCGCGGCAATGTCGCGTCGGCTCAAGCTCATGGCACTCGCGTTTCGCGTGCCGGTGATTCTGCTCTCGCAGCTCAACCGCGACGCCGAGAAAAACGACCGCAGGCCGCGCTTGTCCGACTTGCGCGAGTCAGGCTCCATCGAGCAGGACGCAGACCGCGTTTGGCTATTGTATCCCGATCCCGAGGTGCTGCTCGTCGCCGACTCGCCGACAGTTCAAGTGGTCATCGACCAAGCTAAAAACCGCAACGGAGCGGGCGGGATCGCGAAGGCAGTTCGTTTTTTCAAACCAGCTTTCGCTTTTGAAAAACTATGAGCAGGAAAACAGACAACGAAGGCAAATTGCATAGCGATGACGGTCCAGCGGTGATGCACGACGACGGATCGTGCGTTTACTACAAGCACGGCGTCATTCATCGCGCAGACGGGCCAGCGGTGCGGCTCGTGTTCGCAGACGGCAGCATCGAGGAGCAATACTGGTTCAACGGTCGCGAAATCAAATGAGTTGACGTACGAGAAACAATTTCCGGCGATTGTATACGTGGCGAGGAAACCCAAAAAAATCAGCGCGCACGCATGGGCGAAACATCAGCGGCTAACCGCAAAGATGTTCGCTGGCGGCGCAAGGAGGTCGTCGTGGAAAATGCAGCGATACGTGAGCTAGAAGCGTTGCGGCTAGCGGCAAAAGCGAGCCGATCAATCGCGACGCTTGAGTTGCGGCAGAAGGCAATCGTCGGCGAAATCAACGAGCGAAAAAAGCGATTGCGCCGACTTATAGCGGGCATCGAATCGCAGGAGCAGATGGGTACGCTCCCGCTGCATGGTCTGGAGTCTATATCAATTGCCGAGGAGGACATGGCACTCGTGCTCGATCCGCTGCGGAGACTATAGTCGTGGTCACGTATACACTCGCTCAGACTCCAGTCGCTCCGGTGCGTCGGGTGGATGGCGCATCGGAAGAGGCGCGAATACTCGCGGAGATTTGCGAGCGGTTGCTCGAAATTGAGGCCGAGAAGTTAGGCGAGGCGAAGGCACTTGTGCGGCGTCTGGCGTCGCTGGGCGATCTCTCCGAGCGCGCGTTTGTGATGGTGTTGCGCTTCGCGTCGGGCGACACGGGCGCGTTGCTCGCTAGCTATGAGGAACAGGTGCAGTCGCGCGTATTAACGCGGCAAGCCGCGCATTGGCAATTTCAACAAGACGTACAGGCGATCCGGCTGGTGTTTCCGGCCATCGCCGCGCTGCTGATCGAGTACCGCGAGACCATTTGGCACCACGAAGACGCGATGAGCAGCGCAGACGGACTGCGGCAGGCCATGGAGGATCGAGAGGCATGAGGCGGTCCAGTGGCAACGACTTAGGTAGGGTCAAAAGCGGAGGGTCACGAAATGCCGGACCGCATCGCTTGCGTTCTAAGGGCATTTGGCGTCAATGGGTATGCAGCTATGGGTCGGACAATCGGACAGTCAGAAATCGCAAGGAATGGCCGTTTGCGGGCATTCTGGCGGATGCAGCAGGGCCGGTCAGGGTGGGTAGGTGGGCGGGGGCAAGGAATCTTTTACGGGCCGGGCAGCGGCGCGGGTT
>Ga0222713_10000766_pt1 | contig 36397 bp, 26 predicted proteins | sample C33_649DmetaG_FD_165061 | JGI IMG/M metagenome (GOLD analysis project Ga0222713, IMG submission 165061) | Estuarine water microbial communities from San Francisco Bay, California, United States - C33_649D | ecosystem: Environmental > Aquatic > Marine > Unclassified | place: USA: California... | reverse complement strand
TTTCTTCATCAGGACCATTGTCTATAAAGCCAAAAGGAGTTAATTCATCCTCGATTTGTAACATTTGTTGTTTGTATATTCGTTCACGAACATTCACGTCCGTTAACTCTTTGAAATACTGATTGGTTGTAAGCCATCCAAAAAGGACCAGAGTCATCACTAAATCGTCGTGATACCCTTCATCAGCCACGTAACTACCACTTTTCTCCACGAATGTTGAAAATTCATGTATGGTGTCGGCGTCAAATATATTTAGTTTTTTCTCTTCCAGTAAACTCTTGATGGCGAAACACCCTTGTCGTTTCACCGTCTTGGTGGTTCTTACGCCAAGTGTTGTAGACTTGGAAAATCCAGGACTAATGTATGTTTGATTGTTTTCCTTGATGGTGCTCAGTATGTTTTCATACTCCAATTCAGCATACAAAATATCAGCAATCTGACCACCAATGTCATTGGTTTCCACCAACACCATGGCGTTATTGTAATCTTTAGCTGTTTTATGAATCACTTCAGGAAACAACATGGGAGCAATAGTGTTGTTTTTAAACTTTCCCACCAACTTATATGGCATATCTGTGACATCAACAATTGTAAAGGCTGAATAGTCACCACCTACGCCACGTGAAACGTCCACGGTAATCACATAATTTTTTCCTACTTGTGGTTCTTCATATAACATCAATCCCATGTCATTGTAATAGAAGGGATCCATGCTACTCATTTGTGCCAATGTTCTTCCATTAATCAACGTGTTGCTAGACCCTAAAAACTCACATAACACTTCTTGATTGAACTTCACTTCTCCAAGTGTGCGTAGTTGTTCTTCGGCCCAAACTTCATCACGCCCAGGAATTTCCCAATAAGGAATGAAATGTGACACAAAGCCGTTCTTGCCTTTTTCTGCTTCATTCCAGAACTTCCAGAAATGATTGTATCCTAACGGTGTGGATGTCAGCAGAATTTTTGTGGTGGTACCGGCAGAAATGGTGGGGTATACTGAGGCAAAAAATTCTTCAGCAACATTGTTGGGAATAATGGCAGCTTCGTCAATGTACAACCAGTTAACAGATTTACCACGAATACCAGATGCTGTTGTGGCGGCTGTGAACACTTTACTGCCGTTCTCTAATTCCACATTACCTTTATTCCAAGTACGAACACCCTGTTGCATCCAGATGGGGAGATGTTCATACATGATTTGATACCGGTCCAGAACTTCTCGGGCGGCACTTCCTTTGTTGGCAAGAATGGCAACCGTTTTGCTTTCTTGAAACAATGTGTACCATAGAATACAGGCGGCGGATGTGATGGTCTTCCCTTGCTGACGCCCTTCCATCAACACCACTTTTCTGTTGTTCAGAATCACTTCTACTTTTTTCCTCTGGCAATCATATAATTTAAACTTAATTAACCCTTTGTCCAATGATACAATGTGACAATAGGTTTCAATGAAATAGATGGGATCTTTTTGGCATTTCACAAACTCTTGAATTTCTTCAGGTGTGAATTGATGCTGATACCCAATTGCTTTTAAGTTAGGATTGCCATGATATGAACTTTCTTTATCAATCATTCGAACTCTCTATTTGTATTGGTTCTTGAGCTTGTTTCATGGCTTTCAATAACTCATGAGTTGACCCAACAAACAAATTGTTCTGTGTTTGTATCTTTGGTTTATCTTCTTTTTCTAAATCTTTTTTACGTTTTTGAACTTCTAGCAAATCTTTTGCCGTGTCTGAAACGGTCTTAATCAATTGACCTGCCACTTCATAGGCACGTGGGTGGTCACTGTTTTTGGCGATATGGAGAATGCCATCAATGGCTTCATTTCCTTTGTCGATGAGATTACGTAATGTTTCTCTGGCATGAGCAGCATCATCATCTAAAGGAACAGGAACAATGACTTCTGTTTCATTCTCTATTTTTGTCACATTGAACTTATCATTTAAATTATCAAATGTCATTATTCACCTGTATAAATTTCATCAAACTCTTGAATGTAGTCGTATGCGTCTGTAGGTAACGCATCAGTAGGATCTGGTTCAGTTGTGATTTTAGTACCAATGAAACTGTTAGTTGGTACTTGTCCTTCAACCAAAGCAGGATCTGCATAAATGTTCTGAATAACTTTCTTGATAAGATTGGCATCTCGAACATACCCATACATATTTAACTTCACTGTGAAATTCAAATCCCAGATTACACTGAGTCGTTTATCAAAACTTCCTTCCCATTCATCTTGATATGTAACATTTTCCAAAACAATTTGCAAGTCATTTCTTACACCTAGTTCTGGAATGGTGTTAATGGTGACGTTGAAATCAGGATTGAAATATGGGAGAATTTGTTCAATGATTTGCAATCCATCATCTTGGTTTTTAGCAAACACACTCATGCCAATACCCATGTTATATGGAGTTGACACAAATGAATATCGAACACCTGTAGCTGTGGTACCAGAGTCATCTACTGCACGAACATTTTGTCGTACTGCCAATTTTCTAGATGGATCATAATTGAATGTGGTAATTTCAAATCCTATTCTAGGTAATGTAATGGCAAATGTGGCACGACCTGTTTCTAGTTCTGGAGCTTCACGAATACGGTCAATGAATTTTTGCTTAGGAGCATAACTTAAAGGTACAAACAAACTCTGCACCGTTTCATCTGCGTCATTGTTTCTACGTATTTGAATGCTGTTGAACAATGTTCCAAAAGCAATAATAGCTTTTCTGATATGTTGATGATAGAAATATTTGCTCTTGAACATTAGTATTCACCGAAAGGATTTATAGCTGTGAAATCCAAGATGTCTTGGCCTTCAGTTTCAAATGATGCGTTGTCACTAAATGGTACCAATGCTCGGGTACCAAATTGTTCTTGAACAATGCTAAATCCTGATTGTAGTAACAATTCATCTCCTGATTCCATCAAGATGTTATATTCAAACACATCTTGTGAGCTTGCTGTTTCTGCAGCATCAATTTCTTCAACACCTGTTTCAAACTTCTCGGAACTGTATTGATACAATTCACAGCTCATGCTGTAAATATAGAATTTGTTTAGTTGATAGAAAGGATTTAAATGTTGTACGAATTTAATTTCGAACATGGAATTTGTTCGAGGAAAATATATTAAATCACCTTCGGCAGGACGAGAAGGTAGTTGTAGCAATTCATCTGGATTACTACCTACAACATCTTCCCATCTACGCTTTGATACCACGAACGTGGCTTGGTCAGTAACTTGAATACCAAACTTGGTGAACAATTCACCATCACCTTCCCACCCTTGAACATTGGTGAGATACATTTCCAATGGATAGGCATTGTCAAAGCGGCTTAATACATCTTCACCTAGAATTTCATCTTGCTTCACAGATGTGCGTGGAAGATAGTAAACATCATGACCGTAAATCTTGATGCTTTCAATGATGAGGTCTTCTAGAAGCCGTTGTTCATTTGTGGTTCCAGATGTACTACCTGATTGAAAATAGAAATTGGTGGCCATGTTAGCCTACCATGAAGTCAACAGGCAACTCGTATCTGGATTGCATTTCTGTTTCTAGTGCATTTAATTCTGCTAATGCTTCATCAAAGATGACTTGTCCGTTCATTGTGACGCCGCCTGGAAGTTGCATCCCACCAAACTTCTTCATGTTCTCACCCCATTGACGTTTAATAAGAGCGGTCACGTAACGGCGAAGAAACATATCGTTATAGATTTCTGTATACGTTTCAGGATCTAGTGCTCGATACACTTCAAACACAATGTAATCACCATCTTCAAATGTTTCATCCATGTTCACATCTAAATGAATACTGTTTTTCTTTCTGTTAAAAGAGAAACTTCTGGAGCCGGCAAACATATCATCCAATAATTGAAGATGCATCTTCACTTGATTGTAATAGATGACATCAGATGAAAGTAGATTGTACATATCATTCAAACGGAATTGATACACCACATCAAAGATGTTGGTGTTGGCACGGCTGCTACCAGCGTCACCGAAAGGAAGAACACGAATGATGCCAGTTACAGCATCTGATACCGTGAAGTCTCCTGATGTCCAACTTTTTTCTGTATAGGCAGTGGTGGCGTGTAACGTTGTAGAGAAGCCAGATTCACTACCTGTGATGGTTTCTCCATTACTGAATGTGCCATTCACATCTCGAATTTTCAACGTGTTGCTGCTTTTCACTGCATATACTTTTGCAGTGGCACCTGATGTTGCACCTGTGATGACTTCATTCACAGTGAATTGACTTGCAAAAATTGTAGACAAACGAAGTTCAGATGCTTCAACTTGCGCCTTCAAGTATACACGTTCCACACCGTCGAAATGATATTCATTCCAATAATCAATGGCATCTTGTACTCTATCTTCCACTTGGTCATCATCAACGTTAATTTCAATAACGGGATACCCAAGGCGACGGAGACAATAATCTTTTAATTCCGTTCTTGTTGTGATTGCCATGAATTGTTACCTTATTGCTTGTTGATTTTAGCTTCTAATTCTTCAATCTTCTTTTGTTGTTCCTTGATGGCTTCAATCAAGAGTGGGACAAGTTTTTCATATTGAACAGTAAGATATTCTGTTTCTGTTTGGTGCTCTTTCACAAATGGTGCCACACGAACTGCTTCTGGAAGAACTGCTTGTACTTGTTGTGCGCTTACACCCACTTGTTGTTTGTCATTCTTGAATCCGAATGACTTAGCCAGTTCATTTTCTGTGTAGTAGTAACCATTTAACATCATCACTTTATCTAATGCCCCATCAATCTTTCCAGAGAAATTCTTGAGGCGTTCATCTGAATAGAAGGCGGTGATTTCACCTGTGGCTCTGAAGGCACCTACGTTATCGGTACCACCACTACCATCAAGTTTAATGGTATCATCTGCGTCATTATCACATTGAATGTGAAGAACTGTGGTTTCACCGGTGGATGCATAATAATTAATTTGTGCTATATCACCTGAACCACCACCTGGGTCAGCACCGAACTTGATACCGTTGGCTGTTGTTGAACCGTTGGAAACTGTCAACACACCAGTTGAGGTCATGTTGGCAAATGTCACATTGGAACTTGTGGCAACTGCTTGACCGATGCTAACTGCCGTACCTGACACAGACACACCAGTACCTGCTGTCACTACTGTGATGTCAGCAGAACCGTTGAATGACACACCTTGAATGTTTCTTGCTGTTGCCAATGTTGTGGCAGTTGATGCATTACCAGAAAGTGCAGCAGTGATGGTGCCTGCACTGAAGTTACCTGAAGCATCACGTGCCACAACCTTAGATGCTGTATTGGCACTTGTGGCGTCTACAGCAAGTGTTAAACCTGCGCCTTCAGAACCACCGTTACCACCAGTGATGTATGAACCGTTAGTGATGCTGGCGACATAGTTACCTGTGGTGTCTGTACCAAGTGCCACACTATCAGCAGCAATAGTTGTGGCGATTGAGATGTTTCCAGAACCATCAAATGATGCTGAAGTACCTGTGACATCCCCTGTCAATGATAGTGTACGTCCTGTTGCCCAGGCGCTTGCTGTTGAAGCATTACCTGACAATGTAGCGGTGATGGTGCCTGCGCTGAAGTTTCCTGAGGCATCACGGGCTACAATTGTTGAAACGGTGTTGGCGTTGGTGGCATTGCTAGTTACAGTGAATGTTGAAGCGCCAGAACCGTTGTATGTTGCAGAACCAGACAATCCAGTTCCGGACACACCCATGGTCAAGGTATCAAGATTAGTACCTAGTGCCTTACCTGAAATGGTGCTGTTTGTCAACTTGGCATTGGCAACAGAGCCAGCCACTAATTGACTTCCATCAATGGTTTTGTTGGTGAGTGTTTGTGTACCTGATGTTGTGACAAGTGGAACTTCAGCGCCTGTTAATCCGGCTCCCCAACTATCTGTGGATTCATCCCATGTGATGGAGGCATTTGTGGATGTACCACGTTCCACTTCAATACCAGCATTTTGACTTGGTGTGCCAGCTTCATCACTGTTCAACACAAGGATGTTGTCGCCAATAGTTACCGTGTTGCTGTTCACAGTTGTTGTGGTACCTGAAACGGTCAAGTTACCAGCAATTGTGACATCAGCACCTGACATGGTGATGGCTGATGTTGGTGTGGCACCAGACTTGATGACAAGTTCACCACCTGATTGTGTGAAGGCACCAAATGTTGTGCCTCCATCCTTCAACAACACATCGGCACCATCTGCATCAAGAATGATGTCTCCTGCGGCATCCAATGTGATGTCGGCAGCACTATCAATTTCTGCGATAACAGGTGTTGTTAATGTCTTGTTGGTTAATGTTTGTGAGCCAGTTAATGTGGCAACAGTTGAATCAATGGCAAACGCACCAGATGTATATGTTAATCCTGTGCCTGCTGATAAATGAGCGCGCACTTCTGTGGCGCTAGGACCTGTGTATGTGAACACACCTGTACCTGAATCGTAACTGAAGCTACCATCACCACCGGCATCTGTGGCACTTACTGCTCCACGTGCACGTGCATCTGTATACCAAAGATTGACTGGGCTTCCATCTTCAGCAATATCATCAGTAACCAATGTTCTGGTACCACCAAGTGCAGTTGATGTGCCATTGATGGTGATGCTGCTGTTTGTTAATGATGAATTACCAATGTTGCTAAGAGTGTTGGTGCTACCACTGATGCTCTTGTTAGTTAAGGTGTCAGTTGTAGCACGACCCACCAATGTATCTGTGGAAGTTGGTAATGTTAAAGTTCCAGTGTTGCTAATAGTAGAAATTACTGGACTTGTTAATGTCTTGTTTGTTAATGTTTCACTACCGGCTAGTGTGGCAAAGTCGGCATCAGTAACAGCAGTATTGAATTCAGCAATTGTTCCTGAAACTGTATTGCTACCCAAGGCAATTGTTTTACCTGTGAGTGTTTGTGTACCTGTTAAGGTGGCAACAGTTGAATCAATAGCGATGGTGACTGCAGAAGAACCATTGTAGCTGGTACCTGACAATCCTGTGCCGATTGTCAATGTTGCCAAGTTACCACCAAGAGTGATGCCAGAGATGGTGGATGCTGCCAATTTAGAAACTTCAATAGAAGCAGATCCACTGATGTCAGCGTTCACAATGGTGCCATCAGCAATCATCGTAGAGGTAACAGAACCTGTATCGCCTGTTGTGACCACAGTTCCAGTAACATCTGGAATTGTGATGGTTCTATCAGCAGTTGGGTCTGTGACCGTTACAGTTGTTTCAAAATTGTCAGCGGTGGAACCTTCAAACACAATGCTTGCATCATTCAATGTCAATCCGGTAACTACAGGACTTGTTAATGTTTTGTTAGTAAGTGTATCTGTTGTGCCACGACCCACAAGAGTATCGGTGCTTGTAGGTAATGTTAAAGTTCCAGTGTTGCTAATTGTGGCAATCACTGGACTTGTTAATGTCTTGTTTGTTAATGTTTGTGTGGCAGAAGTACCTACTATGTTATAGTAATCAGTACCGTTTTCTGTGTACTGCCAAGTGTCTGTGGATTCATTCCAACGAAGAAGAACATTGGTGTCATCACCGCGTTCTACTTCAATACCAGCATTTTCAGATGCACTGCCTGTGGCATCACCATTCAACAATACAATACTATCACCTAAAGAAATGGTGTTAGAACTTACCGTAGTAGTGGAGCCGGATACCGTTAAGTTACCAGCAATGGTAACATTGGCACCTGACATGGTGATGGCAGTTGTTGGTGTAGAACCTGATTTAATAACAAGTTCACCGCCTGTTTGTGAAAGACTACCGAAAGTTGTTCCTCCATCCTTAAGAAGAACATCAGCGCCATCAGCATCAAGAATAATGTCACCGCCAGCATCCAATGTGATGTCTGAGGCGTTATCAATTTCTGCGATGACAGGTGTAGTTAGTGTCTTATTGGTTAGTGTTTCACTGCCAGCCAACGTGGCAAAACTTCCATCACTCAACGCAGTATTAAATTCAGCAATAGTACCAGTTAAGGTGTTACTGCTTAAATTAATGGTCTTGTTAGTAAGAGTTACAGTTGATGTTCCAGAAAGTAATGCATGACCACCTGCTGTAGTACCGTCGTGCACTCGTAGAACATTCAGTGTGGTATCAATACTAAGTTCACCGGAAGCACCAGTGAATGAATTGTTTTGAGCAGTTGTACCTCTTCTAAACTGTACCTGTGTTGGCATCTATATTCTCCTAGGCGTTTACGTCAATGCCCCTAAATCAGTAGTAGCTAATGCACCAACCGGTGCAGTTAGGCAGTCAAATGTTCTGTCAATGGATTGTCCAAATGCATCTACACCAGCAGTTGTTAAATCACCATAATCACCCGTAGGAAACACAATGGCAGCAACTGCTGCTTCTAGTGCATCAATTTGATCCTCAAGGTTGGCAGGAATGTCAGCAAAATTAGCAATTGGTACAATGACATCACTGGAATTACGAAGATAGATTATCTTGTCTGCCGTGTTAACTGCCATTTCACCCACAACAAGGTTGCTTGTTGTGGGCACTGCACTACTTATTTCACTTCTTTTAGGTTTAATTATGACTGCCATTGACCGTTATTTTCTTCTGGTTTCGGTTGTATTGCTTGATTTTTTAATTCTTGTAGTTCTTCTTGGGCCATAGCAAGTTGAGTCGCTAACATGGTTTTTTCCATTGTTAATGTCTTAACTTGCTCGGCCAAAGTTTGTATATACTTGTTTAAAAACTTCTGTGAATCCATGATGTAATCTCAATTATTTATTAGTAGGTTCCACCGTCAATTGTGTTTGTCCAAGCAGGTGTGCCTGAGTTGGAATACAAGAAGTATCCGTTGGTACCTGCTGCTGTGGCTTGGATGGCACTTGTTCCGTTACCATACAACACACCGTTTGATGTGAATGTTGAAGCACCAGTACCACCATCTGCTACGCCAATGGCTGATGCCAATGATGAGACGGTACCACCTGTCAAGTTGGCAACAATGGTACCGACTGAATAACCAGTACCAGATGTGTTAACTGTGGTTGTAGGTTCTGCTTGTAACCCTACGAAGAACTTGAAGATGTTGCTATCTGAAGCATCACGGAACCAACCGGCATACTTTGTGGTTGCGGCTTCAACATATTCACCATACACACCAGTGTCAACTGAGTTTGCTGTGTTACCATCAGCCAACTTCAAGATTACGTCATCAATGGAAACTGTTGTTGAGTTCACAATTGTTGATGAACCGTTAACAGTCAAGTTACCTGCAACTGTTACATCAGCACCTGACAATGTAAGAGCTGTTGTGCCACCTGATGATTTGATGTTGTTTCCTGTAACTGTTAAGTCACCGGCAACAGCAACGTTTGCACCTGAAAGTGTAAGTGATGTGGCTGATGAGGACTTGATGTCATTACCTGTAACAGTTAAATCACCTGCTACTGCAACATCACCTGAACCTGAGAATGTGATGGCAGTTGTGCCACCTGACATCTTGATGTCATTACCACCAACAGTCAAATCACCAACTAATGCAACATCGTTGGTCAATGCCACAGTTACAGTGGCACTTTCTGAACCTGAACCTGTGATGGAGATTTGATTGGCTGTACCAGACACACCTGCCACATAGTTACCTGTGGTGTCAGTACCTAGTGCCACTGAGTCAGCAGAAATGGTTACTACACCTGCTTCTGTTACAGTGATGTCACCTGAGAAACCTGCATACACATAATCAGCTACATTTTCAGCTGTGATTTTCTTATTGGCAGGCACTGATGCGTCATATACTAGAAATTCATCATCATCAGCAAGAGTTAAAACAGAACCTGTACCTGTGATATCAACCTTAGTACCTTGTACTGAGTTGATGGTTACAGCACCTGAAGAAACTGTGAAGTTGGTTGAATTGAAAGATGCTACACCCTTGTTAGTATCAGATGCATCTTCTGCTGAAATTGTCACAGTATTGTCTGTGACAGCAGTATCAATACCTTCACCGCCGGTGAATGTTAATGTTTGACCAGTGCTGAATGTGTCAGTACCAGTATCACCAGACAATGTTAATGATGATGAGGCAGGTGCTGCAAAAGATAGAACACCTGAACCGTTTGTGGTTAAGATTTGTCCTGCAGAACCGTCAGCAGCAGGAAGTGTGAAGGCTACGTTGGATGCAATTGTTGCTGCTGCCTTCAATGTAACAGTATTGCTACCATCAGCATCTTTTAGAACAACAGCATCACCCACGGTACCATCACGTGGATCCAAGAAGCTGTCAACAGTATTGGTGTAATACTTACCACCAATCTTGTCAATTACTGCTGTGGTGCCATCTGAAGCTACAGATTCAATGTACAGAACAGCATTGGCACCACTACCAGTGCGGTCTTCGGCATATGCCAATTCACCTTCTGCAAGGTCGCTTGTTGTTGGAGCGGTAGAACCTGTTGACCGCTTAATTTGAATTACTGTCATTTACTGCACTCCTGATTTGAGTTTATACTTTGTTAGAATGTTCCACCGTCTATGTTACCAACATTTGTTGTTGCAGCTTGCGCTACCCATTTTTCTGTTGCTGCATCATATACCAAAGTATAGCCATCCTCTAAATCAGCTGAATCCACATTTTTCAATTGTTCAAGATTAACAGAAGGAATGTTTACTTTCCGAACTGTTGTGTTGATACTGGGTTGTGCGTTTGCGGTTACTCGTAAAGCCATTATCGTGTCACCTCAGGTGTTACTGTGATGATGCCTTCTAGAACCCGGGTTACTGTGCTACCATCAGCAACAGGTGCGACAATTTCCACATCATAAACATACCGACCAGCTTTCAATGCTGATGTTTGTGCATCTGTTAAAGAAATTGTCAACTCACCTGTTGTTGGATCATCAGCAGCTACGGTAAATGATGTGTAGCTTGTGGCTCCATAACTTTTCCGTAGTTGAGCTCTGAGTGTGTAACCAGTTAAATCAATTTCATTTGCGTTAGCATCTGAGACTGTAATACTCAAAGAAAATGTTGTTCCTTGGTCAATCACCAAGTTTTTAACTGTAGCCATGGACATTCTCGTTCATAGGTGATTACTACAGTTATTTATAATTGTTCTATTGTGGACCGTGATTTTCTTCAAAATACTTCTGTAACCAGTTCCAATCCACAGTGTTTTTCAGAACTTCCTTGTCGTCCCGATGTTGTTCAGCATATTCATGCCCTTCTTTTGCACCCTTCAAGACCCAATCAGAATATTGTCCTTCTGCAAACGACAACCAACGGTCCAACCATAAATGAGCATCATCACCATAGTTCACGGTCAATTTCACTGTTTCACGGAATGCTGTTCTCCAAGCCTCATATTCTGATGTAGCAAACACAGCTTCACTTACTGTTCTTGGAACTGTGATAGTCTTGCTGTATTGTGTGAAATCTAGACCGAAATCTTCTGGTGTATTTAACACTAGATTGCTATTGTAACATACCACACCCATGTGTCCATATTGTAATCTATTGCTCATGTTTTTTGCATGAAAAATGATATGTGCATCAGAAATAGTTTCCACAGGATAATCAAACACGGAACCATCTGTGATGTAATTTTTACCTGTTACAACAAAGAATTGTGTAGCATCTCCTGCCAAATCCACACACCGATGAAACATTTTTCTACGGCCATTAATGCCATCAATACGAACAGCACGTGGGCATAATTTCACCAAATGCTTCCAATTCTCGTCAGCATTGTTTTCTCCGTTACTTACGAAAAATACTGGAACTTGATCCTTCTTGGCAGTTCTTCGAACCTTTAAGGTGTGTAGTGCCACGATAGGGTCCACTTCAATAATCATCTTGTCAGACCATTCCCACGGATCATCACTTTCCTTCTTCATCTTTTCAATGACTTTCTTTTCTCCGGCCCAGCCCGCAATAAACACTTGTTCAGCATCCTTACGAACAACAAACACTACAGGACCAGAAATGTGTTCCCAAGTGATGCCATCTGTACAACGATACAGTTTACGTTCCGATCCCTTACCGTCAATGATGTCAACATAATCAAATGCCGTTAGTTCTTTATCTCCAGCTTGGGCCCATCCACCAGCATCCTTCACTGTATCTATGAAATCTGTGAACCATCCAAGACTACGAACCCAATGCTTTGTTTCTAAAATCCAGTGATGTTTAAACAAATCACTATGAGCCAACCATGTTTCATTATTCAGCATGTTTCTTCACCCTTTTCATTTTGGTAATTTTTTTGATTTCATTGTCTATACGTTTTTCTTCATTTACACCTAAACTGGAACCAAAGGCCCATTGACCTATGTGACGAACTTGTGTGCTTAAATTCATATCAATGAGGATTTTATATCCGACACTCCTAAGTTTTTGTTGGAAGTAGAAATCTTCTCCGTGCCAATCTCCATCATAATATTCAAAGTTGAAGTATGGAGGTTCAATTTTTTTCAATATTTCGGTTTTCATCATCATACAACCCATTCCTACACCTTCAACTTCTTGTAAGTCTTGATGATGTTCTAAAGGTAACCAGTTTTCCCAATTGCCACGTTCTGGGTATGCAACAGTTTGCAAAGGAACTGAACGTTTCATATAATTGGAACACACTACATCAACATTGTGACCCATCAATCGCATTGCAGTGGTGCTTGGAAACATCATGTCTGAATCTAGCCATAATGCATAATCTGCTTTGATAGCTAATGCCTGTTTTGCCAATGTTTCACGTTGCTTTAATAAAATTGTACTCTGGTCATATATTACGTGAACGTCAATACCTGCCATGGTTGTAGTTTTCACTAGTTCCACTAACGACGCAGTAAATAAACTATACATAGATTCCTTACAAGGAATTAATACAGCTAGTTTAGTGGGTTTAGTTTTCCAAACACTTAAATCATAAATGTTCTTCATAATCCAGCAACCCCTGCTGCCAATGAGGTGGATTGCGTGGTGATGTCTCTAATCATGGATGTAATTTCAAAAACTCTTTTTACGAATAACTGATAATCTGCAAGAGGAAATTGTGTGACAGTATTCAATGTATCTACACTATACTTGTCATAAATTAAAATTTCCATGGCAGCCATTCTCGCCCATTTTTCAATAATGGCAAATCTTGTGGTCTGCGGCTCGTTGTTCAACAAGTTCAATAAATGTTGAGGATCATATTGTGCTAGAATGTCCTCAAGAAATGCAATCCGTTCTGGCCACTCATTCTTTTCTTTTAAATATTGTAGTTCATACAATAATTCAGACAAGACCTTTTTATCGTACCCAATAGAAACCCATCGGACATACCTTTCTTCATATTCCGATGGGTGTGTGTTAACTGAATTTATTAATAAGTCATAGATGTTTTCACTCATGATTCACTCCACTAAAAATAGTATAATAAGAAATATATATCAATTCTATAAAATGTCAAGTATTAATAGACTTGGGGTGTTGTTCTCCCGCCGAAGTTTTGAGATAGTAAGATGGCTCCGGTGGTTATACCAATTTGTGCACCTAAATCTGCACGCAATCTAGCAGCACCTGCCAGACCATATGCATTACGCACACGCCCCATCGTGATTGCCGAACCAGTATTTGGTATTGTACCCATTGTTTACCCCTAAAAGGCCAAAATTATTTATTACAGTTGCAATTCTTTTTTACTTCATCGAGTTCAGCCTTTAGGCTCTTTACTGCTTCAACTAATAGTGGAACTAACTTTTCATATTTCACTGCCAAATATTGTTCATCAATTGGTGCAGGAGTAACAGCTTGTGGTAACACTGCTTGAACTTCTTGTGCACTCAAACCAACTTGTACAGCATCATTGTTATAACCCAATGATTTAGCTAATTCATTTTCAGTGAAGTAGTAACCATTCAATGTGGTTACTTTTTCTAGTGCATTGTCAATGGTGCCATGGAAATTCTTTAAACGAGCGTCTGAGTAGTATGCTGTGATTTCATTGGTGGCCCGGATTTCACCTGCGGTTCCAGAACCTGCGGTACCTACACCTAAGCTATTGAATTGAACGTTGGAACTTGTGGCGACAGCTTGACCAATTGAGAAGGTGACTGCACCTGTGGCACCGCTGACACCTACACCGGTACCTGCCACTGCTGATGTTACACCGGTGTTAGAAATAGTAACTGCACCTGTAGCGCCTGATACAGAAATACCAGTACCTGCTACGTTAGAAGTTACACCAGCGTTGGTTAGTGTGACTGAGCTACCAAGAGCAACAGAACCACCACCTGACATACCTGTACCTGCTGTCACAGTGACGGAGCTGTTTAGAAGACCACCGTTTGGAAGTCCTGTGCAATTGGTCAATGTGCCACTTGATGGTGTACCAAGTGCTGGTGTTGTTAAAGAAGGACTTGTTGAAAGAACAACACTACCTGAACCTGTGGTGCCGTTGCTCAAATTGGATGCAGCAATTTGTGAACCACCGATACGATATTGTTTGCCGGCTGCAACATTCATGTGTTCTGAACTTGTCCATGAATCATTGCCGTTGTTATATGTAAATGTCTTGTTGGTTGCTGTTGTGGCTTCAACAGTGATACCTGCACCATCAGCACCTGCGTTTGTGGAATTACCCTTGGCAAGAGTGATGTTCACATCATCCACATCAAGTGTGGTGCTGTTCACAGTGGTTGTTGTACCGTTGATGGTTAAATTACCAGCAACTGTTACGTCAACACCTGACAATGAGATGGCAACAGCGCCTGTTGATGACTTAATATCATTACCAGTAACTTGCAAATCACCAGCTACAGTGACATCAGCAGTGTTCAATGTAATTGCTGTTGTACCACCTGAGGACTTGATGTCATTACCACCAATGGTTAAATCACCTACTAATGCAACTTCTGCACCTGTTAAGTTGATGGCGGCTGTGTTGGATGAACTGCTGGCAATACGAAGTTGACCTGCATTGTTTACTAACCGACCAAATTCAGTACCACCATCCTTCAAGATGATGTCGCCACCATCAGCATCAAGATTGATGTCTGCGCCTGCATCAATAGTAAAATCTGCGGCAGTATCAATTTCTGCGATGACAGGTGTTGTTAATGTAGGAGTATTAGCGAATACTAAAGAACCAGTACCTGTTTCATCAGTTACAGCAGCTAACATTTGTGCTGATGTGGCAGTCAACGTGTTGTTTGCTAAATTGATGGTCTTGTTAGTAAGTGTTTGTGATACATCAGTACCCACCATCGTAGTTGTGGCATCAGGGATAGTGATGGTTCTATCTGCTGTTGGGTCAACAACTGTTAGTAATGTTTCAAAGGCGTCAGCGGTTGCACCTTCAAAATACAAACCATTGGTAACGATGGCAGCATCTAACGTTTTGTTGGTGAGTGTTTGTGCACCGTCCAATGTTGTTAGAACGCGTGTTGCTGAACCTGTATAGAACTTGAAGTCACCGGCGTTGTTCCAAAAGTCGCCAGAGACAGGTGAAGTGGGATCGGCACTACCAGCTACAACACGAATACTAGCAGTTGAAGAACTACTGGTAACGGTTGTTAGTTTACCGGTCATGGAGTTACTACCATCTTTCTCCAATTTATCGGTATTCAAATTACTAAAGTTATCGTCAACTTCAGTATTTGTTAGTGGTGTACCTTTTACGTTTCTTAAGGTTAATGTGGACATCGTTATCCTCTATTTGCAATTAAGAGTTGTAGCATATTTTTAATATCTGTTAATTCTTGTTTTACACTATTTATATCAGTTTCAAGTTCTTTCATTTTGTCTTTACTGTATCTTCTGGCTTTATATGCTGCCAACCCATCAAAGTCAGTGTTTACTACAGCAGAGCTAGACTTGTCACGTTGAATTTTCGTTTCATCCATGAGATTATGCCATAAGTGCTAAAGCACGCATACTGTTTACTGTTGGAACATAGTAGGAATCCACACTGGTCATCACAATCTTCACTGCAAACACACTGAATTGAGTGAAAGTTGAACCGTTAGCCACATATTCAAACACACCTGAGCTGTTCAATCCACCCACTACAGTGCTTTCATCATGACCATTTTTGTCAAACTTGTACACCAATTCACCTGCTCCTAGACTGTTGCTGGCTGCACTCTTAATCATTTGTGTCCAAGGCCGATTCTTAGGTTCTGTGGTATCACCCACACCTAGAAGTTTTCCGTACACAATCACATCTGTGCCAGCTGGAATATCGGCATCCAAGAACACCATTAAATCATCTGCTTCACCACCAGTTGGAAGTGACACGAAACGTGTATGATATTTTGCATTACCCTTCACATCAGTTGCTTCATAATCCACGGTGATGATGTCATCAGTTCCAGAGACAGCAGCATTAGCTGTCAATGTGATGCTATCACGTGCAGTGACCGCACGTACCACACCTATAACCTTACCTTCAGAGTTACGAAGCACTGCACCTGGGATTACTTGGTCAATGAACGCAGTTTCATCACCGGATGTTTTGCCGGTAATAGTTGTGCTACCAGTGCTAAATGTAGATGTGCCTGACAATGTTCTTCTGGTGCTACGAATCACATTTTCATAACCTACAATTTGTGATTTTGTGATGTCAACCACAGGTGAAATATTGGAATTGCTAGTTGAGAAATTTACTTTCACCATTACAGAACCTTCTGTATCGTCCGTGATGTTCAATCCCCCAGCCAGTGTTTCATATGAATGTGAGTACACAGTTTTTTCTTCACCCAATGTAAAGACACCTTCTTTCTTCATGGGTGTATATGATGCTGGATCCACTTCAGATGAATTGTAGATTTTATGTTCAAATGATACAGCTGAGTCATTGTACTCAATGTATGAGATGCCAGGTGCCAAACGATGTAGAAGTTTTCCTTCAACATTATCTTCATATGGTTCTAATGAAATGATGGCAGTACCTGAGCTTGATGCCGCTGATGTTCTCTTGATTGTTATAGTTTCACCGTCACTGAAGGTACCAGAAACAATTTCCACATGAGCCACTTTGTTGTAACGGTCAAAGTTTAACACAGTTCCTGTTGCACTGCTGGTTACACCTGTGAGAGTGTCACCCACCAATACTTCAGTTGAGTTGGAAGAAATGCCAAGATAATCAATCTTCTTGTTCTTTAAAATCAATGTTCCACTTGATACATTGAAGTTGGCACGATACACCGTGAACTTCATGTCTGCTGATTCTGAGACGGTCCAATTCACGCTGTTGCTTGAAATGTACAACCGACCAGCAGCGGGTTGTTTGTCAATTTTTTCTTCTGTACCAATTTTGTTTTGTCCAAGAACTGCTGTCCAAATTTCATATCCTTCACGACCACCGGCAGGCAATAGAACTACAGCATATTCTTCATTGTTCTTCAAGTACACAGGAGATTCAAATGTGAATTGTGTTGGTGCCTCAGCATCAGAGGACACATTCACATCTTTAGGATATAATGTTACTGTGCTGAAGGGAAGAATTTCTGTTCCAGGATTTCCATTGGTTGTGGTTCGAATTTGTAATGTAATGGGTACATTGGCCACAGAAGGCTTCGTCTTGAAGAATACATCAATCTTGGTGATGAAGATACCATTGTTTTGCCCAGACACGAAGAAAGTTTGAGCAACTGGATCTTTGAATGATGTTGTAGATGGATTGACTGTTACAGTACGTTCTACAGATAATTCTCTGGGTGATGTTGAACGTGCAAATGTGATGTTAGGTGCACGTGTGGATCCTATCTTACCTGTGTCATAAGTGATAGCACCCTTAGATGTGTAGGAGGTAATAGCCACACAATCTGTTTCAGCTGTAGGATTTGAAGGATGATTAATCAATGTGAACAGACGAGTTCCTGTCTTGAATGTTTCAGCAGGAATACGAAATACACCAGATATTTCACCGTTGTTATCAGTTACAAGATTTCCTCCAAACACTGTAGCAGTTATGTTACGGCAGTGGTCGGTGACAAGTTGTCCGTCAAAGAAAGGATACACCCGAGTGTTTGGCTTCAATCCTTTGGCATTGAAGTTCACTGTGGCACTACGCATATAGCTTAGTGGTTCATCAGCAGGTGCTTGTAAATTTGGTGGATTAATGGACATAATAATTCCTAATTAAATTGCGTTAACGTCTTGGAAACCAAATGATGATATTGGTTCTATTTCACCACCCTTCCATGCCATGCCACCGCCGTACACTGAAGCTGGGTCACGTCCAGTTGCACCGCCGCCGCCTCCTCCATATACAGGAGGTGTTTCTTCAGGTGGTGCTGGAGAATCCAATGGCAAGAACACTGGGAATCCTTCATCAATGATGGTGGGTGTCACTGAGATGATGGCTGGAGGACCTAGAGCGCCGCCCACACTATCAATCTTGATGGGTTTCAAGTTCCAATTTTGTTCCACGAACACAGGAACCACAGGTTTTTCTTTCTTCACTGGAGGTGGGGGAGGTGGAGGAGGAAGTACTTCTTCGTATATGATAATTGGCATTGGAATTTTTACTTCCACAATTTTTTCAACTTCACGAATTACTTCCACTTGTTTTTCAACTTCCTTGATGATGACTTCAGTGTTGTAGTGATTGATGATTTGTGGTTGTGTTCTGTGTTCATACCAGATATCTTCAGCAGGAATTAAACCAATGCTACCTTCATATCCATACACAACATTATTGGTCACGGATACTGATTCAGATGCATAAGGGTTTTCTGTGAACACCACGTGTTCATAAGGTAATGTTGCAATTTCACCATCAGCAGGGTAACTCACCAAGTCTGGACGGAAATCGGCAGCAAGAATGGCTGTTGTGATGCCTGTGTATGTAATTAATCCTGTGGTGCTAGTTGTAGTACCGGTCACTGTGTAGGCTGTGTTGGCTACGAAAGTGCCTGTGCAATTCACAAGATATAAACGAATCCACTTGTAATTTCCACCACGTGCAATTTCTACACGATGTTCAACTTCACCTGTTGCACCTGATGTGGCTTGACTTACAGTTTCACCAATACCGAAGTTGGTGGCACCAACTGTTTGACGAACAACAATCTTGGCATCTGTTGGAGCTAACAATATACTACTGGTGCTAGCCACTTCTAAATCAATTGGGTCGGCATCTAAGCGAGGAGAAAGCACGCCTTGATAAATTAAACAATCATTGGTTTCATTGTTCAAGTTGATTTTTTCAGCTCTATCAAATGAATCTACTAGAACACCGTTCTTGAATCGTTCTTCACCTGTGTCATTATATATCAAAGCATTGATGGTCTTTTGTTCCAAGAAAGAAAGTTTTGTGAATTCTTCCAATGAACCCAGACGCTTTTCAATGACACCAATGTCTGCCATGGTGTAACGGCGTTGTAAATCTGCCTTGCTGAAGCTAGATGCATTTACAGGACGTCCAGCCAATTTTGCTGCCTTTGGTGATAGAGCAGGGAATGGAGGAAGTTGTAACACACCTAAATCCATGCAATTGCTTGGTAACTTAGGTGTTAATGGATTTTCAGATGCCAATCCTTGAACCACAGTGAAGTTGCCATCTGCGTCCAACACCACTCTGTCAATACGGGGAAGATTCCATTCAACATCAGTGATGAATTCTTCTTGTGGATGAGGAATGTAGAATGGTGTGAATCCTGTGTATGCCTTGGTTGATGCTGTGTATCCAATGGGATTGATGTTGGAAGATGTCAATGTAGTTGTGGATGTTGCCACGTTGGCTACAGTGACACGGAAATCTACACAATCACGCATTTCATATTTCTTACCATTGGATGCCATGTAAACAGGCATCTTGTGCCAATCTATTTGTGTAGATGTTGGGCTACTACCTTGTGCAGGCAATGGATATGAATCTACATTGAAGAAGGCGCCAGCACTATGAACAAAATGGTCCACACGAACAACATATCTACGTTCTTCTAAGAATCCTCCATCAATGGTTCCTAGATTGTAGTGGCTGTCTGTTTGGCCATTTTTAATTCTAAATTGTCCTGTGTAGTCATCGCCTGAAGTGTTGATGGTGGCCCAGCTTGTTTCCACATCTCCTGCCTTCACATAATCCACAGCGTAAATGTCATACAATCCAAGTGAAGCGGGTGTTGTGAATCTCTTAGCTACCACATCCCAGTTAGGATGAGCAACACGTAATGGTGTAGAGCTAGTTGTGGTAATGGATGCAGCAGAATTGCCAGTTAATACTACAATAGGTCCAGTAGATGTTCCATCATTTCTTGCTGTTACAGAAGAAACAGTACCAAGCAACGCATTGGCACTAGTGTAAATTTTGCTACCAACTGGACAATCTTCGGTTGTAATGTCCACAGAAGCATTATATGAGAAGGCAATGTTTGCACTTCCTGTGGATGCTGTTGCTGTTAAGTAGGTACCAGAACTTACATATCCTAACTTCTTGGTTGTTTGAATACGAACATATCGGTCGTTACTCAACGTTTTTGTTCGTGGGGTAACATCAGAACGAGAAACAGAAGCCAACACAGACACAGTAGGACTTCCAGTTAAACTACCTGGAGTATAGATGTTGAAGTTGATGGTGTTGGTACCAGGTGTAACTGTTGTATTGGCGCCCACCATGTTGATAACTTGTCCCGCTGTGTAAATGGTGCTACCTGTGCTAATAGTAGTTTCAGCAATAACTATGAATTCTGTTAGAATTGTTGCATTGGTTGATGTCGTGAATGCAAAGTTTTCATCACCTGAAACGCTAACAGAAGCAGAACCGTTGGCTGCTACTGCTACAGAAGTGAAATGTTTTCTGTAGACAAATGAATTGTCTAGTGTGTTAGGTTGTAATGTTTTAACGTAATCGTAAGTGGTAGGAATAATGTAAGGTGCAAATGAACTTTCTTTCAATACAGCAGGTGTATCAGCTACGTCTGCATGGAAATCTTTTGAAGCATTATCAAAATAAATGCCACGAATATCACTTACACTGCCACCTGTCATTTCAATATCATAAAGATATACACGATAACGTGCGGTTGCAGAACCTGATGTTCCTGAAATGTATTCTACAGTGGCAATACGAGCAGTACCTATTTCTGAACCTGGAGCTGATGTTGATGAGTAAGTACCTGCTGTTACTGCACCTGCTGCGGCGCCACGTAATGATACCAATGATCCATTAGAAGGAATGTTACCACACATTTCATCTACAATCAAATAGTTTCCATATGCAGTAGATAAACGAACAGCGGTTCTTTCATTGGTGTCTGTAGGCTTTACAACATCAAGATATTTTGTGGCAAACAATTCATATTCAAATCCACGAACATATGCCTTACCTGGTTCCACACCAAGAGCAAGTTTTCCATTGTCGCCACCTTGTCCTGATGTGTAGACACCATCTGTGTCATCATCCACTAAGTGTTCACGAATATGATAGTTGAATGGACGCACAACATAATCACCTGATTCATCATAGGTTCTACGTGCCAAAGTTTTATTTAATTCAGCATATTGTGTTCTATCATATCTACGACTGATGGCACCTGCACTTACTTCGTAAAGTACGAAGAAACCTTCTACTGTTTCATTGATGGGATAAGCTACAAGTTCTGTAGATAATTTGAAACGGTCAGCACCAGGTGCGGTATAGTTGAAGGCACCTTGTGCTGGATCCAACAATGTTTCGTCATCATCAGATGTGATGACTTCTTCAGATACTAAAAATCCTACTTTTTTGCTTGGTGTTTCGCTATATTTTTCTAATACAATGGTTTGTGCGTAGTGACGAATGAAGTAACCGTTGGCATACACAACACCATCACCCACAGAGAATAAAGAACCTTTAGTCACAGGTGTTTGTGAAGCATCTGCAATAATGACTGTTATGTTTTCATCATCATCTTGTGTTAATACTTCATCGGCAGCAAATGTTTCAGTGGTTCCTGAATCACCTTGTGAAACGTATTGTAGAAACAATGCCTTATACGTAGTGGTTTCACTACCAGTAGCAACTTTCTTCACAACAGCTTTCACGTTGTCATCAGCACCAACAAGAATTTTTCCTTCCAATGCTAGTAGAGCTGCATCGGTGATTTCTTGACCGGCTGTATCTGTATCTAAAATTTTAATAACATCAACACCAAAATTTGTGGATTCTGGGCAACCAGAAATAACAGAACCTTCCTTGAAGATGTTATCACCAAATCGTTTAATTTGGTCTTGAAGGATGGTTTGTAATTGTGTTAATTCACGAGCTTGTACAGCAAAACCAGGCTTGAACAAAACTCTGTGGAAGTTTTTGTCCAAATCAAAATCATCATAATATGGATAGGTGTTGAGATTTAGCTTAGTGGCCATGTGTTATTAGAAGTTGATATACAATTTAAATGTTTCAGTTTGTTCAAGTTGTCGAACAAGAGGAGCGATGTTGTTATAGTAGATAACTTCACCGGTTCTTTGAGAAATTTCTGGTTGTGTCAAAGAAGTGACGGTAAGACCAGATGTACCTGTCGTTGTGTTTTCTAGAACCGATTCTTCTGTGATATTATTTATCACAGGTAGCAGATAGATTACATCATCTTCTTCATTCACATACACAACAAGATATTTACCGTTACTATCTGTTGTTACAACATCATCAAGATGGTATTGTGTAGCATCAGGAACATTCAACACAAAACAGGCATTTCCTGTGTTAGATGAAAACAATGTTTCATTGTCAGCAGTTTTAATGTTCTTGATGATTCCATATTGACGGAAATCATTTTCCAAAAAGAAATCTTCTTGGAAATCTTCGATACTTACTGTAATGCCTAGAGTTGTAGCAAACAATTCTTGTGGAATGTTGGAACCATGTCCGCCTTGTGGAGAAATGACAGCTCGAAGTTCTCCGTTGGTTCCATCTCCATTAATTGTCAATTCAGCAAACGTGTATCCTTGACCACGGTCCGTGATGGTCACAGCGGTGATTTCACCATCAACTACAGTGAGTTCAGCAGCAGCACCTTCACCATCTCCATTGATGTTCACAGTGGTTGTAGCATCGACATATCCTGTGCCTCCATCTACAATTTCAATGAAGTCAATTTGTCCGTTTGTGGCAACGGCATATCCTGCCACGTTTTGATTGATGATGTTGGGAAGGTCTGTTGTTTCAATGGTGACAGAACCTGAGGCACCCGTGCCTCCTCCCCCAAGAATCAATACGAAAGCAAAACTATACCCAGAACCACCGTTTGTTAAATTCAATTCAGTAACTAAACCACTACCAACTACAGCAGATGCTTCAGCTCCTACACCATCACCCACAATGATGACAGAAGGTGTTGTTGTGTAACCTGACCCTTGGTCTTCTAAGATGATTTCACTGATAGTACCGTTATGGTCAAATCGTGTGGATGTACCATAGAACTTCACAGGAATGTAATCGGCTGTTAAAAACTTCACACGGTCGGCGGCAGGTACTTCATACAACAATTGCCAAATGTATCCATCTGATAACGTCTTGGGGCCCACTTCCGAGAAAGTTGGCTTCACAGTAGATGGATTACCATTGTTATTACTTAAACACTTATAAATTCTGAAATTGTCGGAGTTGAATACATAGAAATCCAAATCAGACATATCTATTGTATCATCATATTGGTCATACACGGTATCTGTTGTCCAATCAATTCTATCTGCCATCAAGGTTACATCACTTGGATTTACTTTCTTCACACCTAAAATGTTCCGTTTAATGGAAGAATCATCTGCACGTGCATCTACAGGAGTTGGCGGTGTGGGTTCATTAGCCCATTCCGTTGGTCGTGATAGAAACACATAGAAATAATCGTGAGGATTTGGATAATTTGTAAGTGTGAAAGTATTGATGGTAACTGTTTGGTCCAAAGGACCTGTCAACGTCATGTCCCCTAATTCAAAATCAGGTTTGATGTTGATGGCTGTACCTGCTTCTGCATTAGCCAATGTTGTAGCCAACTGAAATGTGTTGTTGGTTAATTTAATGATATAGTAATGAGTGGTGTCTGTCAACGTTGAAATGCTTCCTCCATCTTCTGTGAAGATGACTTCTTGACCGGTTACAAAACCGTGAGAAGCAATATACAACGTGTTATCAAGGCGTAAAAATGCTTGATAACTGTTTCCAGTACCAGTTAAATTGATTGCTGACCCACCAGATGTCAATGACAACTGAAAAGTGTCAGTTGTGGCATTCACAACATAGTATTCATTGTTATTGGTTAATCCTCCAATGGCAGTACCACCGTTGGAATAATATGTTACTATATCGTCATCAGATAAACCATGATTCAATGATGTGATGGTTTCTGTGCTTATATCAACACCTGTAGTAGGAACTGTGATGCCATGTAAATTCACAAGTTGTGTATCTACCGCAGCACCGTCAAAATATTCTTCCATCAACACCAATTGAAATGCTGACCCTGATGGAGATCCATCAAGGTTGATAGCTGTGGGTGTTGAAGCAATGGCATATGCTCTACTTGTAGCCAACTTAATGGTATCTTCATCAATAAAAATCACATAGTAAGATACTGCATTCACCATGTTGGTGATGCCAGTTGTGGCACCATTTTCAAAGTACAGCACTTGGTCACCTTCATTGAATCCATGGTCAACATAGGTGATGGTATCTTCACTGGTGTTTATTGCCGTGTCAGCAAATTGAATACCACGAAAGGTCAATGTTGTCACTTCTTCACCCGTGGGTGTTAGAAGTTCTATGCTGGTGCCATTCGTTGCAATATAATCTTCAGTTAAGATTTTATCACCATCAACGTACACCTCCACTCTGCCTGGGGTGTATGCCAAAGTTTTACCCTTGACATCTTCCCCAGAGAAAGTGGTGTCACCAGCCGCTGCCGAATAGGTATACATTGTTGTATCTAGTGTATTCAGAGTGTTCAACTCTCCACTAGGAACATTTAATGTATTTACAATATCTCGGTGAAAACTGCGTGCTAGTTCCGTCCGGAACCTAATCGGCAATAAAGCTGGCATTAGTTTTTAATTATGAAAGTGTGACAGTCCAAGTAATGGTCATAGCGTCAGATGCACCCTTGTTCACTACTGAGAACACAGTGCGGCACAACATGGTACCTGCTGATGAAGCATTGAAGATACCTGCTTCCACAAGAGCGCCAGTACCTGTACCTGCTGGGAATGTGCAAACATATTGCACTGAATCGTTGGTGCTTGATGATGTGGTTTGTGTTGAAGATGTCAACCCTGTGCGTGATGAAGCCACTGCACCACCAAGTGCTGTGTCACCAGCTGCTGGTGAAGTGTTGTCAGTGCCCACTTCCATGTGTGACATTACACCTGATGATGTGCCAATCATACGTGATGTGATGTAGGCCTTACCTACTGACACAACTAGATTGTCAACATGACGTTCTTCTTTTACAACACCATTTTCATCATGTAGAACGATTGTCAACTTACCGGTTGCTTTGATTAATTCTTCCATTTTTTCCTCTGGTTGTTTTGGTTGTCGAAAAACTACTAATCAATACTAGTATTTATACAAAATTTATAAACTATATCCAGATCCCACATAATCTCCTTCAACATATGGAGAAGCAGAGTATCTACCGTTCACGAAATAACTATCTACCCAGATGGTTCCACCTGCGTCTGTGATATTTTGTGTATCAGAGATATTCTTTAATGGTTCCAGAACATTGGCGTCTGAGACGGTAGTTGTGTCAGCTGGGACAACATAATCAATATCAAATGCTGTGGCATCTGATACAGTGATTTCTTCTAAGAAGTCACTTGTTGCGTCATTGTTTTGGCTGAAGTCATTAGTTAAATCATCAGCAAGTGTAACTACTTCAGAGATACCAAGCGCAATTTCCTTCACTAGAACATCTGAAGTACTTATATTGTCTGTGGAAACTTGATTTATTTCCAAAGTTGCGGCATCAGCAAGTGACAATGATTCAGACAAGTCACTGGAAGCATCATCTTCTTGATTGAAACTACGAATTGCTGTATCAGACAACGAGATGCTATCAGTTAAACTAAAACTAATATCTTTTTCTAAAACATCTGTTGTGGTCACGGTATCAGAAACAGATACTGGAATCACAATCAATACATCTAAACTATCTGATGCAGAAATTGTATCAGATAGCATATTATCTGTTTCTAACACAACATTTTCAATTGTTGAGTAGGAATCTGATACTGTGAGTTCAACATCTTTTACTAAAACGTCAGATGTAATTACATTTTCAGTTTTTTCTAATTCAACACTTAATGAAGTAATGTTATCAGTTACAGGTTGCGAATCTAAAATCACATTATCTAATGCGAACGCAAGAGTATCATTCAATCCTACATCTTCTTGGAGGTCAGATGTTACGTCATCTTGTTGATTGAAGTTTACACTTGTAGTATCTGAAACCGTGATAGTATCAGTAAACACCATGTCAGTTATCAATGTTGTAACTTCTGATGTTGACACTGAATCGGTGTATAAGGTTTCTGTTTCTAGTGCTGTGCTATCTGTTGTTGTGAATGTATCAGATAATGTTTTTTCTACATCAAATAATGTAACATCAACTGTAGATACATCTTCTTGAAGGTCAGATGTTACGTCATCTTGTTGGTCAAAATCATGTCGTAAACTATCTGTGATGGTTACACTATCAGTAACGGAAATTGCCACACTAAAAATGGCTTCATCTGTTGTTGAAGTGCTATCACTCAATGATTTTTCTACATCTTGTGTTAACACATCACCTGTGGTTACAACATCAGATGTACCAATACTTGTATCTAGTGTCAACACATCTGATGTAGATGCTGTGTCTGAAGGATATTGGAGATATACAAGAGCCACTTCCACGTTGTCAGAAGTAGATAATGTGTCTGTGGTTACAGGACGACTAATAGCCTTGGCCACATCTTCTGAGATTGTAACTGTGTCTTCCAATGCACGATATGGTAAATCCTCAACATCCACTTGATTGAAGTCATCTTCAACTACCACTTCAGGTGGTGTGATGTCACCTGTCAACAACAAGTTGGAGAACATCTTGAAGCCAGCTGGATGTGAACTCTTTAAATATGTGCTCTTCCAGTTAGATAATTGTTCTGTGGTTTCAATGACATAGGAATAGGGTTGATAGTAATCATTGTCTTGAAGAACAATGATGTCGGACACGAAGCCAGCGTTATCAACATATTCACCAGGTGCATGATAGATGTGACCTGTGGCAAACGTGATGGCAGCAGTTGAAGAACCTGAACGACCGTTGTTGAAATCCACAGAGAAGGTTTTCACAGGTGTGTATCCTGTGGAAATGTTCACTTCAAACACAGCTCCAGTACCTGAACCCGAGGCGGTCAATGATGTTAAAGGAAGTCCTGTGGCGGGATTGATTTCTGTGCTATAGTTGGAACCACCGTTCACCACCGTGACTTGTGTGATTTTGCCGCCAGATACCAACACACGGAATTCGGCACCAGAACCGTCACCTACAAGATTCACAGCAGTGGCACCTACAGCATATCCAGAGCCACCGTCTAGAATGGTGACAGATTCAATTACACCTGTCTTACGAACCAAGAACTTCTCACCGCTATCCACGATGGACAACAACTTGATTTTACCCCGTGTAGGAGCAGATGCATAATCACCGAACAATGTGTAATCTTCAAGGAAGTATTGTTCAGCAAATGTGTTTTCTGTTTTAACTACACGAACAATGGCGTTGTTTTGCAGTAGTTCATAGGCATACGCAGCAGACCCTGTGGTAACTTCCGTGTAGTCACCGGCAAAGTATAACCCTTCTAGACCTGTTTCTGAAACGAAGTAGGTATCGTCACGACGAAATTTGCTACCTGGTTCATCAACACTAAGAACCGATGTTAGCTGTTTGGAGATGGTACCATATGTAATAGTTTCATCATCAACATATTGCACATATACGTGCGTATCATAGTTACCTAAACTTGGTGCTAATGTAAGGTCAGCAGAAATGTCATCTGGAAATTGATAGCTGGGATTGATGTCAACTTGCAGTTGATAGATGTTAGGACGTGATGTTTCATAGACATCTAAGCATCGTGTGGTAACTGTTCGCGCAAAATTACCAGCTCCTTCAATGTATTCCAAATAATATAACGTAATGACTTTTTCTTTCAGTTCATAGATGTTTTCATCTGGAAATTCTGTAGTATCTACCTTGATGAAACGCTTTCTGCTCCATCTACCATCTGAAGCACGAAGAAGATAATCACCTGGATATTTTACGGTAGCTGTATCATTGAACATGAAACGGAAAAACATTTCCGTAGCCGTTTCAGAACCTTTAGCTTCGTAATATTGATTGATGTATTTTATCAAACGACGGTTATCAAGAACCGTGTCGCTTGGCATATCATAAGCGAACTGATTTCTGAAATATGGAATGAATACATCCAATGTTTCATCAATGTCCATCCAATCCATGTTGCTAAGAAGCACATCATGTGCCTGACCTTGATTTTCTAGAAACTTATAATAGTGTTCTAGGAAGGTGACAAATTGCGGGTATTCAGCCCGAACAAATTCAGGAATTTGTCCTGAAATTAAATGATGTAGCTTTCTCTTAATGGACATTATACTTCAGTGTATGGACGGCTACTAATAGATAAACCAGGAACAATATTTGCTGCTGAATTACTTTGACTATCATCTAAAGTTAAAATGCTATTTCGTGATGGTAATGCTGCTACAGCAAATGCAGATGTGTCTGATGTTCGTACCACAGCACTTGAAATGTTTTGATATAAAGGTTGTGGACGTACATATAGGTATAACTCTGACACATTACCAACATACTCAGTAACAATAACATTTTGTAGGGTCACAATACCAGTATTGTAATGAATGGTACCGACGGTCAGGATAGGTAAATTGGTATCTTTACTTATAAATTTAATGGTGCCACTTCCATCATCGTTGCTAACAGCATCATCACTAAAATCTTGTAGGTATCCTTCATACGTTAAGTCATTGATGGTAGTTAAAAAATTGCTGCTTCTAAATGTTTCTGGGTCAATGGCTGTTAAGAAATTCAACACTTTAGAATATCCAGATGTGTTGTTAAGACCGATAGGTATTCTTTTTTGTAGTCGCATTTTAAACAACGAACTAACAATTGAAGTGTTAGTTTGTTTAACACGCTCAGACAATTTCGATAGGAAAAATGTTCTATCTAAAGTTCCTAACTCATTGTCAAAATAATCTTCAATGGCAGCGGACACAAGAACAGAAATATCCGAGGCTTTTAATGATGTTAATTTTGGATTGTAATTTACAATACCTTCTAAACCAAGATAAACATATTCAGGATCCACAAACTCATGTTTAATGCTCATCACACTTCTTGGACGCAATATGGATTCCTTAATGAAATCTTGGTCTGCAGTGGTGATAACAGAATTGGAGACCGGATCTACAGAAATAAACACTGAACCGTAAACAGGAGGATCATTTTCTTCTCCGCCCCATACAGTTACTTCGCGTGCTTTCGGAAAATTCTGTTTGATAATGGTTCTGTAATCTTCAGCTGTGACGGCACGATTTCTGTTGGCATTATATCTAGGTGCATTGAAACGAATACTGTCAACGCTTTCTTTACCGGTTCCTCCATTGGCGGGAGAAGTAACAGTGATGGTTACCTCATCTTCTCCGTCAATATCACCCACCAAAGAAAAATCTCTGGCACCGTTGGGAGCTGCTCCCTCTGAAACGATATATGTGACGGTTACAATGTTACCAGGTGTTAAACTTGCTCCCACATTGTCATCACCAAACACGAGTTGGTATTGCCCTTCATTGTTTTCTTCCACCCAAAACACTTTGCTGGTGCTTGTGATGTCAACAATTGTAGATGTTTTCACCCAGTCTGTGGATGCTAGATTTGATGATGATGTTTGTACCGACACTAAAATAGTAGTGGTATCTACATTGTTATTTGGAATAATTAATGGTCCTGATGTGTTATCAGAACCAATTAAAAATGAATTGGATAGATAAATGCCTTCAATCAATTCCACATCAGTGAATTCAAACACACCACTTTCATTGAGAGTAGCAGTCTGTGATTCATTCACGTTGAATGTGAATGATTGTCCGTTAATGGATGCGTTAAACTTCACATCAGGCGTGATGCTTAAAGTAGATTCACTAGTCACATCTTGGGTAACAATTAAATCCACTTGTGCTTTTGCTGATGTTGTGGAACGAGGGCTGTATCCAAGCATTTTTGCCAGAGAAACCACAGATGTTCTTTTAATGGCGGTATCAATGAACATTTCATTGGCTTGTAAATTGGCCAATACAGCATTGTAATGTGTGTTATATGCCAACACATCTAACAACAAACTTAATGCAGAACCCGTGAAGTCATAGTCAGTGAACTCAGGTTGTGCTGCCAGATAGGTTCGTAAATTAGTTTTAATCGTGTCAAAATCTAATTCTGTGATGTTGAGTTCTGCCATTATCGTAATCTCTCTAGTGTAACCGTCAAGGACGTAGGTTGATTGATACCTATAGGTGTGAAGTATATGGAAATTTCATATGAGTTTTCATCTTCATTAGGAAACACTTCTACCAGTTCCAATGTAATTCTGGGTTCATATTGACTTATGGTGTTCTCAAGGCTTCGTTTGATAGCTAGTGTTGTGATGGCATCCGCAGGCTCAAACAACAAATTATATAATGGGGACCCCACATTGGGTTGAAACAATCGCTCACCTAAATTAGTAAACAACAACAGTTTCAAAGATTGTTTAATGGCATTTGCATCTACTTTTTTCAACACATCCTGAGTCTGAGGATGTGCCGCAAAAGATAAATCCAAGTCTTTGTATAGTTTGTTAGGTGAAAGAATAGGCATTTTTATTTAATATTTATATGGTTATGCGAGAGCTATGAAGTTGTTGAATTCTTTTTCACGGTCAGCCAACCCATTGAATCCGCCGTTCACAACTCTTGTGACAGCTCGAACAGCAGGGAGGGCTCCTTCATCAGCTTTATTATTCAAGTTTCTTGAATTCCAGAACCAAGCAGCAGAAAGAAGTGGGTATTTGTCAGCTACCAACTCTGGATTAGCCACAACATCTTCAGGAACAAATCTTCTAAATGCAGCATAATTCTGTTTTCCTGTTAATTGAATGTATCCGCGACCACGATATCTGTATCCATCTCCTGACGCTTCATCACCATTACCGATACGATTGGCGTATGCTCGGCTACCTATTCTTTCTGGCTGACGTTCATATTGTCTAGCTATTTCATCAGTTGGGAAATATTTACCAAATACTGAACGTAACGACTTGGCTGAATAGTTTAAGTTCTCTCTAACAGCTCGGAAATGACCGCTTTCATGCGAACATTGTGCCAAGAAGTGTGATAGTCTTTGTGGTGTGTTGATGTTGAATTTACATACTACTTCTGGAATTTGTTGACGAACAGTTTCTGGAATTTTACCTTTCAGTTTATTAATAAATGCAGCCATTTCAGCTGACACACAATCTGAAGATGTTGTGGGTGCAGCTGGCGGTTCTTGGCAACTATCTGGTAGATGCACATACTTCACTTTACGGTTTGGATTTGGATATTTCACAAAACATCCGCATCCTGAACGATTAAAACCGGCTCCACCTGTAGTGTTGCCTTCAATTGTTTTGATACGTTTATCTGGGGGAGCATCAGGATAAATACCTGCCACAATTCCAATATGATTGGCATGATTAGGACGAGATGGATCACCGTAATATAATATGGCAGCACCTAGTTTAGGTGTATCAGACAACAATCCTTTTTCTCTTCCCCATCTATCCCAAGCGGCACAAGCAGCAGGCCCATAACTCTTTGGCGGAGCAGTTGCACCAGCAGCCGTCCACCAGGAATATACAGCAGAAGCACACCATTCTGCACCTTTACCTTCTTTCTTAATTCGGTCGGCATGGAAACCACCAGAACCAGTAGCGTTCACCATGGTGTCAATGATGCCGGATTGGCCAGGAGGAAGTTCTCCTCCCCCTAATTTACCACCCGTATTATTGGCAGCTCCTCTTGAGGTTCCTGTCTCCAACATTCCCACATACTTCACGGCTTCATTAATAACTGCCTGTGCAAGTTCGCAGGTGGATTGTTGAGGTTCTGGATTTGAAGCTGGAGCAGAAATCACTTCTCCGACATCTGCTTCCGATTGTTTCAATGAAGCATATTCTTGTGACATGGGATCATCTGATTGTCGTGCTTCTAAAGCTTCGGCAAAATATGCAGCTCGGTCTTCGGGAGTTAATGTGAATCCAGGAGGAGTTATTTCTGGTTCTTCAGGAGTTTTTTCATCTACTGGTGATAATTCAGGAACAGTGAAGGCTGGAACTGGTTGAGGAGGTGCAACTGACAATGCTCCCTTAAATGTTCCTTGGAATATGTTACCTTCTGTAATGGGACTAGAGAAACTTGTTTTTGTAGTTGCGCCAATTTTAACATTGGCACCGGATTTCATTAATATGTCAGTAGAACTATTAACTGTGAAATCTTCATTGGTATGAACCGTGATGTCTTTTCCTGCAGCCATGTCAATTTTACCAGCCACATTCAATTCATAATCTCCATGAACGTGTGTTTTTAAATCACCATCTACTTGAAGATTACAATTGTTTTTCACTAAAATGTTACAACTACCTTCAACTGTGATGTTGGCTTTTCCTTTGATGTTGATGAATCCATTACATTCAACAATATGATAATCATCACCAACAATACGTCGAACCATGGTTCCTGCACCGTCAACTTCAACAAAGGTTCCTTTGTTATGATACACATGCAATCTTTCTGATCCAGGTGAATCATCTATTTCAATTAGATGTCCATTTTCTGATTGTGTAACGTGATTGAATGGGTATTTTGGGCCATATGGAATTTCTGGTTGTTCCCAGGTTCCCCCATCTAAGGCCACATCTACTAATAAAGTTCGTTCATCTTTCTTCTTTTGAACAATTGTTTCTTGAACTTTTTGATTTCTTGCTAAACGATTAGTATCAGGTTCATTAATGTATTCTGGTAATGGATATTTTCTATTTGGGTCTTGAAAACCAAAATTGTTTCTATTTTGAATTTTATCATAATAGGAACGAGCCATCACACCACCTATGGTTCCAATCATCAATGGTTCTTGACAATCTTCTCCATCACGGAAAAATCCAACCACCCAGGTACCTTCTACAGGTCCTGTGGGTGTGGTGCCTATGCCAGACATGGCAGCTGAAGTGATGGGTTGCATGGGATATGCCCATGGCAAACTCTCGGTAGGAAGTTCCACCTTGTCAGCATTATGATAACCGACAATACGTACTTTACATCTTCCTAAAAAGAGAGGGTCATTTCTATCTTCAACAACACCAACCCACCACCAAAATCCGTTACCGTAAATGTTTTCCATATTATCTCAATTCCTTTTGATAAGAATCTTTCATGACTTCCAAATACATTATATGCTTGTTTGTTGAAAACTGATGTCGAATGGCTGTGATAAGATAATTACCTGACAGATAAGGGTCAGTTAAATCACGACCAGTAGCCGCACTTAAATCACGTTCTGTGGATTTTGGAATGTTAAGTGCCACCACTTTACCCACTTCAATGTCTGTTCTTCCAGGTACTTCAATAGTTAAATGCAATTTACCAGCTTCATACATTAAACTGTTTCTTTGAGCCACCCATTTTTCATATAAAGGGTCTTTGTTTTCATCAAACATTCCGTATTGTTTAGTTCGTACACGACGATACATATCTGGTTTTCTAGGTAAATCACGTGGAAATGTTTGTGATTTACCTTGGTCATGTAGATTCAATACTTTATCATGATACTCATATTGATTATGAGGATTTTCATAATATTGTTTCAATGTGATGTCATGTGTAATTAAATTGCTAGTGTAATATCCATAATCTTGTGCTTCAAACACATCAAAAAATGTTGAAGGACTTATGTTGGAAATTCTTTTGAATTGCGCACTAACATTTAAAGTTTCATCAGATGATGCACTTGCACTATATGTGAATGTATCATAGATGTTAGATACACCTAATCGAATCAAATGTTCAATGCTAGTTAAATAGAAATTTTTGTTGCTTTCATAAAATACTACATTGGGTGCATTTTTATAACTTCTTGCACAAATCCAATTTATCAGTTTCAATGGAGACCAAAAAGGAGACACCACCGAAGTGCTAGATGCATGTTCTTCTAGAATTAACAAGTTCTTTTTATCTTTCAGATACTTATCAAAAATAGTTTGAATCATCTCATGTGTTTTTCCAGAAAACTTTTTACTCACTCGTGTAATGTTATCTGTCAATGCTTCTATAGAAATTAAACTGATGCTATACAATTGCTGTGTGTTATCTAAAATACGTTCTTCAACACCATTCACATAAAAAGTTTTTTGAATGGTAGCATTGTTGGTGTATTGTGGTGTTCTATATTTTATAGTAACTTGTTCCACACCTGATATAGGTAATTGCGTGATGAAACTGGCAGAATCACGCACTACAATATGACCCGTCATGACGTTAGAAAAGATATCTTCATAGATGGTAGTTTCTAACACAAGATTTCGGATGTCAAATTTTTTACCTTTGGATGTTATAGAAATTTCTTCTATTTTAACATCACCAGCTTTTTCTATCAATTCCGACATTACAATTACCGGTTAATTAAATCTGTGAATTCTCTTGCCACAGTTTCCACATAAGATCCGTTCAATACTTTAATGACTCGTTTTTCATCATTTCTTTCACTTTCATAGGTGTAATTATTAACAGGTATAGTATTTACTGAATAATCTTCATCAACAATATATCCAAGTTCTGTGTCATAGTAATGATGAACATCTTCTTCTGGGTCAATGATGGATGTTATGGTTAAATCTTCTGTTTCAGTTGTCACGTTAGTTAACGTGTTTGATGTTGTCAACAGAATTTTTCCAACTTGAGAACGCATATGAACTACATCATCTACAACTTTACTTACTAGAAATTTTCCATCATTGTCAGATGTAATGACATCATTGGCAGCATATTCACTACCATCAGGAACTGTGATTTTGAAATCATATTTCAAGTACACTAAATCTGTCACCTTGGCATCTAAAATAGGCCATTCTTCACGTGGATTTGTGATGTCATTCACCATGAGAATTATCCAATGATATTCAGGCTTCCCGTAGAAAATATTGCTAACCATTTCAGGTGTTTCTCCATCCTTCACTAGATACTCATCTAGAAATACCGTGTTTATCCGAAACTTGTCAGATAATGATACACGACGGAGAAAATCTGTGATGATGATGGGTTTGTTATTGCTTTGTATTACAATTTGAGGAAATCGTGAAAAATAATCCATGTTAGAATCCTGCTTGTTGAATACGGTCGCGGTATATCAATTCCAATTCTGTGAATGTCAAGGACATTGATACTTCAGAAGGAGCACCAGCAGTATTTTTCACTGTGATGAAATCATTACCTCCATATTCCACTTTCATGTTGGTAAGTGCACAACTACTGGTTCGAAACAAATAGGTGTTTGGACCTTCTCCTTTGTAGTGAAATTCTATTTGAAATTCAGCAGGATAACTAACAAAGAATTTTTCTTCTCCTAGTGTAGGATGCATGTAATATTTGAATACATCAATGATGTTAAATATTTGGTCCAATTCTGTCGCATTTTTAGGAATGAATGTGTAATCAAAATTGAAGGTTCGAAAATTCATGTTTTTAAACAACTGACTTTTAAATGGATTCACAGCAGTGCCACTGAATGCACTAACAGCTGCAGCCGCCCCTCCTCCTAGCTCACCTAATGCTTTATCAGCATTGTTTAATGCCAAAGCAGCTCCAGCTCCTCCGACATTTTTCAAAGCATTTACTGCTGCATCCACACGACCAGCCATTCCTTCACCATTTCCTGTAAACACTCCACGAAGAGCTTCGGCCGCTTCTGATGTGATGCCTCCGAACATTCCCAAATCGGTGTCGGCCCAGTTGGCGGCATATTCTGTTCGTGGTTTATTATTCAAGTATAATGCCACGCAATATTTCAATGTTTGAGCATCACGTGCTGAACCCCCTTCTGCCGTCACGACACCTGCAGTTGTTACACCTCCAGTAACAGCAGTTGCACCTGTAAATGTGGTAACAGCTATATTACTAGCTGTTTCGCGCGCCTTGTCAATGGTTTTAATACCTGTTCGAAGTGTTCTGTTAAAAATACCACTAGCACGTTTAGCCAATTTGTTACCCACGTAGCCAGCACCAACACCACCAACTACACCTGCGACCGCACCCGCGGCCAGTGGACCCACTTGTGTTTCTGGACGAAATTG
>Ga0222713_10000765_pt1 | contig 36417 bp, 33 predicted proteins | sample C33_649DmetaG_FD_165061 | JGI IMG/M metagenome (GOLD analysis project Ga0222713, IMG submission 165061) | Estuarine water microbial communities from San Francisco Bay, California, United States - C33_649D | ecosystem: Environmental > Aquatic > Marine > Unclassified | place: USA: California... | reverse complement strand
GGTGGCGGCCGGCGCGGCCAGCTTGCCGACGCCACTGATCAGGAACAGGGCGCCGATCAGGACACGGCCGGCGGCAGCGGAGAACGCGAAGGATTTGGTGTTCATGGCAAAGCTCCAAAGCGGTGGTGGAAAGGGCGGTGGCGGGACCGCCAAACCGTGGAGCCATGCTAGTGTCGCCTCCGATAGCGAAAAACCATGCGCGCGGCGCCACACTGTCAACCCATAAGAGACAATGAGCCAACTCGAAGACATGCGCCTGTTCGTGACCATCGTGGACGCAGGCAGCTTCACCGCCGCAGCCGAACGACTGGGCTTGTCCAAGCAGTTCCTGAGCAAGCGCGTGGCCGCGCTGGAGGCGCGGCTGGGCGTGCGCCTGCTGATCCGCACCACGCGACAGCTGCGCCCCACCGAGCTGGGCCTGGTCTATCTCGAGCAGGCGCGCGGGCTGATCCGCCAGTTCGACGAGACCGAAGAGGCCATCGCCCGCCAAAACACCACCCCGCGCGGGCTGCTACGGATCAGTGCGCCGATGTCCTTCGGCACCCTGCACCTGGGCCCGGCGCTGCCGCAGTTCCTGCTGGCCCATCCGCAAGTCAGCGTGGAGATGGACCTGAGCGATCGCACGGTGGACCTGATCGGCGAGGGCTACGACGTGGCCGTGCGCATCGGCACCCTGCCCGACTCGAGCCTGGTCGCGCGCACCATCGCCCCGATGCAGATCCGCCTGTGCGCCAGCCCCGACTACCTGGCCCGACGCGGCACGCCCGCCACGCCCGCCGACCTGCGCGACCACGATTGCCTGCTGTATGGACACAGCCGCCATGTGGAGTGGACCTTCCAGCACGCCGGCCGGCGCGAGGTGCAGGCTATGCGCGGCCGCCTGCGGGTCAACAACGGCGAGCTGGTCCGCGATGCGGCGGTTGCGGGGTTGGGCATCGCCTACCTGCCCACCTTCATCGTCGGCCAGGCGCTGGCCGACGCGCGCCTGGTCAGCGTGATGGAAGACCACTGCCCACCGCCGGCGGCCATCCATGCGGTGTATCCCCAGCATCGCCAGGCCTCGCGGGCGGTGCGGGCATTCGTGGAGTTCCTGCACTCGCGCTTCGCGAGCGCGCCGCGCGGCTGAGTCGCCGCACCCGCAGCGACGACAGGCGCGCGGCTATGCTCGCTGGCCACGCCGCCCGGAGGAGCGCTACGTCCATGATTCCGCATTCACACCCCGCCCCAACCAAGCGCCGGCCCGCGCATGGACTCCTGCTCACCGGCTTGTTGAGTGTTCCGTTGGCCGCCTGCGCCGCCCAGGCCGATCCTGAACATGGCGACCAGCTCTACCAGGCGCAATGCGCGATCTGCCACGGTCCGGCAGGCGAAGGCGGCCAGGGCCCCGCGCTGGGCGGCGTGGTCGGGCGCAAGGTCGCCGGGGCGGACTTCAGCTACACGCAGGCGCTGCGCAAACTCGACGGGCGCTGGGATGCCGAGCGACTGAGGACCTTCCTGGCCAACCCGCAGGCCATGGCGCCTGGCACCTCCATGCCCATGGCGGTGGAGCAGCAACAGGCACGCGCGGACATCGTGGCCTTCCTGGGCACGCTGAAGCCTGCGGTGAACCAGCAGGCCGGCGGGAACGGCGCGACTGCCGACACCGGCGTGTTTGGCGGCTGGCGCCAGGATGCACCGGGCAAGATGCACCACATCCGCCTCGCAGACCTGCCGGCGCCCGCGCCGGAGACGTCGGCCAGCAATTCCAGCCGGGTCGTCCCGCGCCCGGCCGGCGCGATGCCCCAGGTGCCGGACGGCTTCGAGGTCAGCGTGTTCGCCCAGGATCTGCAGGGCCCGCGCATCCTCAAGGTCGCCCCCAATGGCGATGTGTTCGTGTCCGAGCCGGACAGCGGCCGGATCCAGGTGCTGGTGCCCTCGGCCGATGGCCGCCAGGCCGCGCGCACGCTGACCTTCGCCAGTGGGCTGGACGGCCCGTACGGACTGGCGTTCTATCCGGCCGGTGCACAGCCGCGCTGGCTGTACGTGGCGCAGAGTAACCAGTTGGTGCGCTACCCCTATCGCCCCGGCCAGCGTGCGGCCGAGGGCAAGCCTGAGGTGATCGTGTCGGCGTTCTCGCCCGGGACCGGTGGGCATTCCAATCGCGACCTGGCCTTGTCCCAGGAGGGCCCGTGGTTCTTCGTAGGCGTGGGCTCGGCCTCCAATGTGGCCGATGGCATGGGCACCAAATCCCCCGCGCAGGCCAGGGCCTGGGAGGCGACGCAAGGGCTGGGTGCCGCTTGGGGTGAGGAGGAACACCGCGCCCAGGTGCGCGCCTATTCGCCCGATGGCCGCCAGCAGCGTGCCTACGCCACCGGCATCCGCAACTGTTCGGGGCTGACCGTGCAGCCAGGCACCGGCACGCTGTGGTGCTCGACCAACGAGCGCGACCGCCTGGGCGACAACCTGGTCCCGGACTATGTCACCCGGGTGCCGGCCGGCAGCTTCTTCGGCTGGCCGTGGTGGTACTTGGGCGATCACGAGGATCCGCGCCGCGCCGGCGAGCGCCCGGACCTGAAGGGCAAGGTCGCCGTGCCCGACGTGCTGCTGCAGGCGCATTCGGCCTCGCTGGGCATGGGCTTCGCCCCGCAGGCTAAGCTGCCGGCCGACTGGCGTGGCTCGGCCTTCGTTGCCGAACACGGCTCGTGGAACCGACGCGAACGCACGGGCCCCAAGCTGATCCGCATCCCGGTCGATGCCCACGCCGCGCCTACCGGCCGCTACCAGGACGTGATGACCGGCTTCGTCGTCGACGACGCCCATGTCTGGGGCCGGCCAGCCGCGGTCACCGGCACGCCCGATGGCGCGCTACTGGTCAGCGACGACGCCGGCGGCGTGGTCTGGCGGCTGGTGTATCGCGCGCCCTAGGCACCGAAAGCGTCGAGGCTCAGTGCGCCTGGGCGCCGTGTTCGGGAGCCGCGGCCTGCGCGGCGGCAGTCTCCGCCGCCCTGGCCAGGGCGCCTGCATCGGCCACTTGCGCGCGGGTTGAGGTGCGCAGCACCGTCACCTTGCCGGTGTCAGCGCCAGGCTGCGGCGCGGCCTGAGCACCTTCGGCATGTCCATCGGCCGGGGATGCGCCGGGGGCATGGGCGATGGCGGCATCGCCCTGCTCCGGCGGCGTGCTCAGGTCCGGCACGTTGGTATCGGCATCGGGCAGCGGCTTGCTCAGGGCGATGCCCTGCCCGCTGCCAGCCAGCGCGGCGGCTTCGGCATCGTGGGTCATGACCACGATGCTGATGCGCCGGTTGATCGGGTTGGTGGGATTGGTCTTGTCGAACAGCACCGAGGAAGACAGCCCCACCACGCGGGTCACCTTCTCAGGCTCCATGCCACCGCCGATCAGCGCCCGGCGCGCGGCGTTGGCCCGGTCGGCGCTGAGTTCCCAGTTGGTGTAGCCGGCGTCGTTGCTGTAGGCGGTGGTATCGGTGTGCCCGGTGATGCTGATGTGGTTGGGCACCTGATTGATGAAGCCGGACAGCTCATGGAGGATCGCGATGGTGTAGTCCTTCAGGTGCGCGCTGCCCACGTCGAACATCGGCCGGTTCTGCTTGTCCACGATCTGGATGCGCAGGCCATCGGGGGTCAGGTCCAGCAGCAGCTGGTCCTTGAACGGCTCCAGGGCCTGGCTCTTGCCGATGGCTTCCTTGAGGTCCTGCATCAGCGCCTCCAGGCGCTGCTTCTCTTCGTTACGCTTGTCCTGCTCGCCTTGTGCGCCGGATTTCTTCTCGCGGCCGAACGGTTCGTCCAAGGACCCCTTGGACAGGTCCATGGTGCCGCCCAGCTTGATCATCGAGTTGCTGGCGCCGCCCGGGCCGTTCATGCCCGGCGACGGCGCCATCGACTTGCCCTCCAGCGCGCTGGGGTTCTTGAAGTATTCGGAGATCGCCGCGCGCTCCTGCTTGCTGGTGGCCGCCACCAGCCACAGAACCAGGAAGAAGGCCATCATTGCGGTCACGAAGTCGGCATAGGCCACCTTCCAGGCCCCGCCATGATGGCCGCCGCCCTGGACCTTCTTGACCCGCCGGATGACGACGGTGGACTTGGTCTCGGCCACGACACGCCGCCTACTTGATGGTCTTCAGGTGCGTCTCGAACTCGGAGAATCCCGGGCGCACGTCCGAAGGCAGGGTCTTGCGCGCGAACTCCAGCGCGATCTTGGGGTTGTAGCCACGCAGGCAGGCCAGCAGCGCGGTCTTGACCGATTCGTAGATGCGGCTGTCCTGCTCGGCGCGGGCTTCCATGGCCGCCGCCATCGGGCCAACGAAGCCATAGGCCATCAGGATGCCCAGGAAGGTGCCGACCAGCGCGGCGGCCACGTGGTGGCCGATCTCCTCGATCGAGCCGCCGATCGAGCCCATGGTGATCACGATGCCCAGCACCGCGGCCACGATGCCGAAGCCCGGCAGGCCGTCGGACACCTTGGACAACGCATGCGCCGGGGCCAGGGCCTCGTGGTGGTGCTTTTCCAGCTCCAGTTCCAGCAGCGGCTCCAGCTCGTGCGGCTCGATGTTGCTGCCGATCATCAGGCGCAGGCAGTCGGTCATGAAGTCCAGCAGATGGTGGTCGGCCAGCACCTTGGGATAGTTGCCGAACACGGCGCTCTGGGAAGGATTCTCCACGTGGTCCTCCAGCGACATGAAGCCGTCGCGGCGGGCCTTGTTGAGCAGTTCGTAGACCAGCGACAGGGTCGCCTTGTAATCCTCGGCCTTGTACTTGGGCCCCTTGAGCACCCCGATGATGCCCCCGATGGTCTCCTTGACGGTCTTCATCGGCGTGCTGACCAGGAAGGCGCCGAATGCCGCGCCACCGATGATCACCAGCTCATAGGGCTGCCACAGGGCCCCCAGGTGTCCGTGGGACAGCACATAGCCGCCGACGACACTGAGAATGACCACGATGAAGCCGACGATGATGAGCATGGCGCGCGCCGTGATGCATGAAGGGGGGTACTTCAATGTCGGCCTGGCGACGGGATTCTTAAGCCGCGCCCGGCCTGACGCTGCCCCGCGCCACGCTGCGAACTGCGTTCAGGTGCTCGCCGCTGACCCGGGCAAAACCGAAGCCACCACGGCATGCAGCTGCGCGGCCAGCGCCTTCCGATCAGTGCCTGGCGCGACCTGTTGGGGTGGGTGGAAGGTCACCCGCACCACGGCACCGGACAGGCACAGGAAGCGCCGCACGTGGTCGCCGGCCGCCATCGACCCGTAGAACGCGTACGCATCGCGCTGCCCGCCCTGCGCCAGTGGACGGCCGTCCACACTCAGGATTTCCAGAGTGAAAGGCTGCAGCGTCCACGGCGCCGTCCCTGCGGGCGCGGCCAGGAACAACGCGAACAGACTGGACTTGAACGGCGCCACGCGCTCGCCGGAGGAGGTGGTGCCCTCCGGGAACAGGACCATGTCGTGGTCTGGGCGCAGTTGCGCGGTCACGGCCGCGGCCACCGCCGCCGCATCGCGACTGCGACGGCTGATGAACAGGGTCTGCGCCAGCGCCCCGACCGCGCGCATGCCCGGCCAGCGCTCCATGTCGTCCTTGGCGATGAACCGCGCACGTAACAGGCTGCCCAGCACCACGATGTCGTAGTGCGAGACGTGGTTGCCCACGAACAACGTCCCTCCCCCCGTACGCGGCGTCCCGACCAGTTCCACGTCGATGCCCAGTGCACGCCGCAGGCAGGCGAACCATAGGCGCGGCAGGGCGAACGCGCCGCGCCCCCGGGTCACCCGCATCACCAGCCATTGCAGCGGCATCAACACGAGGCTGGCCAGCACGATGGTGGCCACCCGCAGGCCCGCGCGCAGCAGCACCGCGGCACGGGCGAAGGCAGGCGTGTTGACGGGAGCGGGCTGCATGGCGGCCACACCTTAACGGGCCCGGGCGCGGGGCGACACCCGCCCGGGCGCCGGGGTCAGGGAGCCGGTGGGCGCAGGCCGGTGGTGCGCTCGGCCGCGGGAGCAATAGGCGGCAGCCCGTTCTCGGCCGTGTCCAGATAGAACAACGCCACGGCCGAGACGTCGTCGCTGCGGTAAAAGTTGGTCCATCCCTCCTGCGGCAGGCTGGGGTGGTCCAGGGGCATCGGCGCGGCGCCCGCCAGCAGCGGCACGAAGCCGGCGCGCCCGCCGCCGCTGTCGATCGAGACCGGCTGCAAGGGCACGCCGCGCGTCTGCATCGCCAGCACTTCGGCCTTGGGCGCGCCGCCGATCTGCTGCAGCTCCACACGCAGGTCGTGGGCGAAGAACACCGGGTCGGGCACATGGAAGCGGTAGAACGTCCAGCGCCCGTGGGCTTCGTCCGCCACCGGCGCGCCCTGGAAGCGCTGCACGTAGGCGCCCTGCCCCCAGCCGGTGCCGATGTAGTCCTCGGTCCCGGTGCCCACCAGCGTGGGGTGCGTGGTGTCGCCATCCAGGTAGAGCTTCATCTCGCCCTCGCCCCACCAGGTGCGGCCATAGCGCGGATCGGTGAACACGGTGACCAGCGCGCCCAGCCAACGGCCGCGCCCCTGCACCGGCGGCAGAATCTGGAACGCGCGGCCCGGCGTGGTCGCCCGCTCGCGGTGCCACCAGGCATGGAAGTACAGCGTCTCGCTCGGCAATTGAGGGACGCGATGGAAGTCCACATCAAAGAACACCTGGTCCAGGCGCTGGCTCGATTCGTTGACCAGTTCCAGCCGAGCGTGGCGCTGGAACGGCATGGGAATCCAAGACACGAACGAGCGCCCTTCTGGGCTGGCGACCAGCGCGGTCTCCATCGGCACCAGCGCCCCGGCGCCGGCCCCGAACAGATCACCCAGCGGCACCGAGACCGCCGGGGTGGCCGCATCGTCCCAGGTGATCTGCAGCCGCAGCGCGCGCAGCATCGCCGGTGAGCGGTCGTTGACCGTCATCCAGAGGCGGTCGATCACGCCCGGGCCGTCCACGTCGGCCAAGACCTGGGTGCCGCCGGCCGGAATGCTCTGATAGGGATGGCCCTTGGCGCCGTGGTTCTCGACCCCACCGGCGCCCTTGGCGGCCTGCGGGTTCTCGGGACTGGCCCAGCCGGGGGTGCTGTCCTGCCAAGTGTAGAGCGCGTCCTGCGCGCCGGCGGGACCGGCGCAGGCCAGCAGCGCCGGCAACAGCCAGCGCGCGATGCATCGCGTCATGTGCGTCTTCCCTCCCGAGGCAGCTCCCCGACACCCCAGGGTGGCAGCGTGTCGCGCGCGAAGCACGGCACGCCGCAGCAGAAACTTATTTGCGCGCCGCGATGATCTGGCTCAGGTAGTCAGGGGTGCCCGGCACGCGCTCCAGGTGCGGATACTGCAGGCCACCGTGGTAATCCACGGCCACGGTGCGGGTGACGCCCTGGTACTGCAGCAGCAGTTCGATCGGCGCCTTGCGCGTCTTGGCCGCGGCGATGACGTCCTTGAACGCATCCACGCTGTAGTCCTGCCCATCGACGGCGACCAGCTTGGCCCCGGTGCTGACACCGGCCTTGAACGCCGGCCCGTCCCAGCGCACGTCGTTGATCGTGCCGTCCGGCGCCATGGTCAGGCCGATGGACCAGGTGAAGTTGTACAGGTGGCGCGGCGACTGCGGCTGGCTGTCGTACTGCTTCTGGTAGGTGCTGGGCGTATCGGTGTAGACCAGCTTCCAGCCGGTGCCTTCGATGGTGTCCAGCGGCGGATTCACCGCGTCCACGCGCGCATGCAGATAACTGGCCCAGTCATAGGGCACCACCGCGTCGAGCGCGGCCACCACGTCCTCGAAGGTATAGGTCCTGGTGACGTAGCTGCCGTTGTCCACGCCGAAGAAGGCCTTGGCGAAGTCGTCCAGCGACTTGCTGTCGTGGCTGAGCGCGCGCAGCTTGGCATCCACGCCCAGCCACATCATCTGCCCGGCGCTGTAGTACTCCTCGCTCATCTGCCAGCTGCGGTACGGCAGCCCGGCACGGTGCGCGGCGGTGGGATCTTTGGTGGTGTCCTCCAGGGTCTTCCACTGGAAGCCCACGCGGTTGCGGTCGTAATTGGCCGCCACCATCGCCAGCGCATCACGGAACTGCTGGGCGCTCCACAGGCCGGCGCGCGCGGTCAGCACGAAGCCCCAGTACTGGGTCTGTCCCTCGTACACCCACAGCAGCGAATCACCCATCGGCACGTTGAAGTTGGGCGTCCACAGGTCCGCGCCACGGCGGAACTTGCCGTTCCAGGAGTGGGTGTACTCATGCGCCAGCAGGTCGCGGTCCGGCGCGCCCTGGTCCCAGTCAGTGAAGTAGCCGGTGCCCAGGCCGTTCTCGCTGGACTGGTGGTGCTCCAGCCCGTTGCCGCCCAGTTGGTCGGAAAGCGAGAACAGGAAGTCGTAATGATCGTAGTGATGCGAGCCGAACAGCGTGGTGGCCTGGACCACCAGGTTGCGGTGCGCCTGCACCTGTTCGGGCGTCATCTCCAGGTACTTGGGCGCATCGGCGACCACGTCCCGGTGTACCCGTGCGCCGCCCTTCGGCGTCAGGTCCACCCGCTTGAAGTACTGCCCGGCGTAGAGGGGCGAGTCGACCAGGGTGTTGAAGGTCAACGGCTTGAAATGGGTCGTGGCGCCCTGGGTGGAGGCCGTCTCCAGCGCGCTGCCAAACTGCCAGCCATCGGGCAGGGTCACGCTGGGGGCAAAGGTGATGCCGCGGCTGTAGTAGCCGGCCGGATACAGGGCCACCTTGTTCCATTCCAGGTCCAGCATGCGGTCGGTCATCTCGAACCCGCCGCCGCGCGGGGACAGGTACTGAAAGTCCAGCTCCAGCGCCTGGGCACCGGCCGGCACGTCCACGTGGAAGGCATAGACGTCGTAGGGGTCGCGTGTCCAGGCCACCGGCTTGCCGCCTGCGGTGATCTTCAGGCCGGCCATCATCGCCACCGGGCCGGACGGGGAGTGGTCGCCCGGGATCCACGCCGGGTACAGCAGGGTCATCGGGCCGGGCTTGGCCGGCACGGTCTCATGCACGCGGAAGATGCCCTGGCGGGTGTCGCCGGCGTCCACGTGCAGCGCCACCGTGCCCGGATAGGCCACGTCGCGTGGCGCCGGCACATCCGCCTGCCCCCTCGCCTGCGCCGACGCGGCGCCGCTGCCCAAGGCCAGCAAGACCGCCGCCGCAAGGCACGCCCTCCCTCGACGCTGGGTGGAGGGGGAACGGGCGAGCGTGGAACCGAACATGACAACTCCGACAGGCAGGCGAAACCGCAAACCTATCACCGACCGGCCATGGGCGGATGCCCCCCTCCGACAAGGGGGCGAGGCGCCGGCGGGCGTCCGCCCCTCCCGCTTGGCGCAATCGCGTCAACCGCCGTCCCATCCGCACCGCACCGGGGGCGCCGTGGGCGACCACCTGCTAGGGTTGCAGCCCCCTACCCGACCAGTCGATGCGGACCTTCATGCGTAGCTTCCTCCCGACCCTTCTCGCCGTTTCCCTGGCCTCGGTCGCTTCCTGTGCGCTGGCCCAGGACGCTGCCAAGCCCACCCCGCAGATTTCCTCGCGCGCGCTGGATGCCACTGCGCCGCCGACCACGCTGGAGGCCTTGTCCAAGGCGATGCCGGTCACGGCCGAGCACGCGATGGTGGTCTCGGCCCAGCACCTGGCCACCCAGATCGGCGTGCAGGTGCTCAAAGACGGCGGCAACGCGGTCGATGCGGCGGTCGCGGTCGGCTACGCCCTGGCGGTGGTGCACCCATGCTGCGGCAACATCGGCGGCGGTGGCTTCATGGTGGTGCACCTGGCCGCGGCCAACGGCAAGCCGGCGCGCAACCTGTTCCTGGACTTCCGCGAAAAGGCCCCGCTGGCGGCCACACCGACCATGTTCCAGGACGCCGACGGCAACGTGGTCAAGGGCCGCAGCACCGACACCTACCTGGGCGTGGGTGTCCCGGGCACCGTGATGGGCCTGGAAACCGCACGCACCACCTACGGCACCCTGTCGCGCAAGCAACTGATGCAGCCGGCCATCGAACTGGCGCGCAAGGGCTACGTGCTGCAGGAAGGCGACGTCAAGATCATGCACTCGCGGGTGGAGGACTTCGCCAAGTCGCCCAACGTGGCGCGCATCTTCCTCAAGGCCGACGGCCAGCCCTACGCGCCGGGTGACCGCCTGGTCCAGACCCAGTTGGCCGACACCCTGGAGCGCATCGAGAAGCAGGGCACCAAGGGCTTCTACGCGGGCAAGACCGCCAAGGCGCTGGTCGCGGCCAGCCAGGCCAACGGCGGCATCATGACCCTGCAGGACCTGGCCCAGTACACCGCCCCGTGGAGTACCCCGATCAATTGCGGCTACCGCGGCTACCAAGTGGTCTCCGCGCCGCCGCCCAGCTCCGGCGGCGTGACCCTGTGCCAGATCCTGGGCATGGTCCAGCCCTATCCGCTGTCCAGCTGGGGCTATGGCTCGGCCAAGGCCGTGCACCACATCGTCGAGGCCGAGCGTCGCGCCTTCGCCGACCGCAACACCTACTTAGGCGACCCCGCCTTCGTCACCAATCCGATCGAGCGCATGCTCGACCCGGCCCACGTGGCGCAGATGGGCAGCACCATCGATCCGGACAAGGCCACGCCCTCCAGCGAGATCAAGGGCAGCCTGGGGCCGGACGAAGGCACCCACACCACGCACTACTCGGTGGTGGACGCCCAGGGCAACGCGGTGAGCGTGACCTACACCATCAACTACCTGTTCGGCATCGGCCAGATCGCCGGGGACACCGGGTTCTTCCTCAACAACGAGATGGATGACTTCACCTCCAAGCCCGGCGTGCCCAACAGCTTCGGCCTGGTGCAGGGCAAGACCAACCAGATCGAGCCGGGCAAGCGCCCCTTGAGTTCCATGACCCCGACCATCCTGCTGAAGGACGGCCGGGTGGCGATGGTGACCGGCAGCCCGGGCGGCTCGACGATCATCTCCACCACCATGGAGAGCATCGTCAACGTGCTCGACTTCGGCATGAACATGCAGCAGTCGGTCAATGCCCCGCGTTTCCACAACCAGTGGCTGCCCGACGTCACCGCCGTCGAGCCCGGCCTGCTTTCGCCCGAAGTGAGGCAGCAACTGGAGGCCATGGGTCATAGCTTCCGCGACGTGCAGTCCTGGGGCGCGGACGAAGCCATCCTGCGCAATCCCAAGACCGGCCTGCTGGAAGGCGCCAACGACCGCCGCCGCCCGGCGGGTCTGGCCGCCGGCTACTGAGCCGGCGGAACGTGTCGTGAGAAAGGCCGGCCCTTTGCGGGGCCGGCCTTTTTTGTGCCTGCATTGCTGGCCATCAGGGGCGACGGCATGCGAAGCCGCATGCGCCCGACGCCGCACAGCGAGCATCCGCTGCGTAAAGCGTCGCCTTTCGAGGGGATCGGCCTGCGATGGTCGCGCGCAAGCGACGCCTGCGCGCGCGTCCATGGCGCGGCCCGCCCGGACCGACGTCGTGGCTCCACACAAAGCGATGAGTGGCCCTTGTTGCCTGGCTGGCAAACCCCGACAGCAGAGCGCCGGCGGTCTCCCGCCGGCGTCCTGCTCCATCCCCCGCGCTGCGATCAGCGCGCCGGCACCTGCACCTGGCTGGGCTGCGCCTGCTCGACTGCGAACTGGCGGTTGAACGCCTCCAGTTGCTGGGTGCTGGCCGCCACGTCCTGGCCGACGGCCTGCGCACGGTCCACATACACGCGCTGCGCGGCCGGATCGCCCAACGCCCCCTGCACCGCGAACACGCCCGCGCCATCCGGGCGCGCCACCACGGCATCGACCTGGCGCATGCCGGCGACCTTGCTCTCAAAGGCCACCTGCCCTGCTGCGTTCTCCAAGGCCTTGCGATCATCGAACAGCGGCCCCAAGCCCGCCTGCGCACGCTGCGCCTCCAGGCCTTCCAGCTTCTGCACCACCGTGGCATAGCGCGCATGTTCGGGATGGTCATTGTCGGCCATCGTGGCGACCAGGGCCGCCTGCGCCGGCTCGCTCTTTTCGGCAGCCAACGCTTCGGCGGCTTGCAGCGCACCGAAGGTCTGCCCCCCCGCCTTGCCGTCCGCCCGCAAATGGTGGTCCTGCTGGAAGGCCCGGACCGCTAAATCGGTACTCGGTCCAAAATCGCCATCGGCGCGCAGCGGCTTGCCGTCGTGGCCCGTATATCCAAGCGCCGCAAGGCGACCCTGCAGCTCCTTGACCGCCTCGCCGCGCTCGCCCTTGACCAGCATGTTGTCTGACAGCGGATCGGGCGCACGCGTTCGGCCGACTTCTGCCAACTGGTCCAGGCTCAACTGGCCGGTGCGGACCTGCTCCACCAGCTCAGGCGTGATTGTCCGACTCCATTGCTCCGAGGCGGTGACGCGTTGGCTTTTTCCATTGTCGCCACCGTTAATAATGCGCCCCGCCGCGACCGGATCAGTGCGACTCACTTCGGGGACACGATCCTCCCAATAGGCCACCGCCAGCTTCGCAGCCGTTCTGGGCTCAGCAGCGAGATCAGGATTTCCGGCCAGATCCACTCCGAACTTCCGCCCGTAGGTTTCGTAATTGTCGCGACCGGTGTATTGAAGGTAACCTCGCCCATGAAATCGCCAGCCATCGCCAGGCTGCGTATTACCAAGATCGGCGCGGTTCTCGTACATCACCGTCGCCACCTGACTTGGATCTCCACTTTTCACAGCGGCATCGATCTGCGCACGCGTGAACCGGTCGTCCGCCGACGAGACCGCCGCAATGACGGCATCGGCTGATCGGTATCGAAAGTTCTCATCCATTCGTTGAAATCCGCCGGTTTCGACCGACGCATTTCCCATCAGATTGGCAAGCTCAGCAGGTGAGGTAATTCCCGCATCGACCGCAGTCTTGAACAGCAACGCGGAGCTTTCGTTGAATCCTGGCATCACACAGTCTCCTCATTCCATGATGGATCTGTTTTTCTTGAAGGCATCGCCGAGCGCCTCCGGATCGAATGCGTCCAGCGCTCCCCAGGGGACATCCCCTGGGGAGCGCACCACTTCGCGAACGACCTCTGTCCTGTCTTGGGCCTCATTGTATTGGGGATAGGCGTTCGTCGCCTCGACGAGATGCCAGGCTCCACGCTTTGCGTCATATGCGAATGAATAGACCGACGTCCCTTTTTCCAGCTGATTGGTGTAGGTAATGACGCCGTCATTGACGGCAAGATTTTCCTGAAGGCTTTTGGCTCTTGCAGCGACTTGATTGTAGGTGCACTCGACGATGTGCCGGCTGTGCGCCTGAACGGTGAAGCCTTCGCCCTGATGTACAGCAACGAGCAGCTCACAGGGATTTTCGCCCTGAGCGGAATTTTCGTTACGAAACACCAGGACACCGTCACTCTGGCCATCCCCGTTAAGATCAATAACCTCGTGCGCGAGCAAGGTCGCGCCATCCGGCACGAGCGCCGCCAGCCCAACGGCAAGCGAATCATTAGCGGCAACGGAGCCTGTTTGGCCTGCCACTTCTGCGGTCGACACCGAATGTTTGTCATCAGTCACCGGTGATCCGGCACCATGCGCAGCGCGGGTTTCCGGAGCGCCAGCCGCCTCTGCCGCTGTTTGCTGCCCACAGGCAGCAAACAGCGGCCAGAGCAGGCATGCAGCCATCCACGGACTCCTGGCACGGGGTTCTTTCTCTCTCACTTGCATACTCGCTCCTTGGTTCAAATCGACTCTCGCCATTTGACGAACAACGCCGCGGTTTTTCCCTTTGCCCGCCACTGGCTCAATTCTCCATACATCGAAACCTGGAAGACCTCAGCGGTCCCGCGGGAAACGCGCATCCGACAGCGGCCATCGCTGCTACAGGCACTGAGTTTGGGCAACTCGTCGCGGACGCGGCACTGGGCAGGCGAATCGGCGCAGACATCGTGGACATTGCCGCCGGAGACGTTGGCCCTGCACTGCGCGTCGACCAGCGACCTCCGGCCCTGCGAGAGGACGGCTTCACGCAGATCGATATACGCCATGCCTTTAGCGAGGTGCAGCGAGGCATCCGCATCACTTGCGGAAGCGGAACCGGCCGATCCTGGCTCAACCGTCATTCCCATGACGACCAACAGGCCGCCACCAAGCAAGCCCGAGGAGGAATTCGCTTGTTCGAGGTCTGCAAGTGCCCGCGCGGCATCCCGACTCCATGTCGTCTCACGTCCCGAGGTGCCTACGACTTTAAAGCACAACAAGACGCTGCTGGACCTCGTGTGTCGGTGACCGGCCACCTTCCAGTGACATGAATCACAGTCCGCCGCGAGTTCCCCTCGCCGGATCGGAAGGGTCCAGCAGGCCGGAAGCGCGCTTGACAGCGGCTTGGCCCCACGCCAATGTTCGCTCCGCAGTCAGGGGGCTGCGACTGGCCTGTAGGGGATTGCAGGGCGAGAGGGCACCAGCGTCGCGCGGCGCGGGTGTCAGGATTTCAGGGGACCGCGCGTCCGCTCCCTTCAGATTGCCTCGGCATTTTCCGACGCCGGGTACGACTCTGTGTGCGGCGCAGGGACTGCAGGACATCAACGGACGATCGCACCACCACACGGGGACCCCATGAAGACCGCCACCACCATGCTGATCGCCTGCCTGGCGTTCGGCTTCGCCGCGCAGGCCAGCGCACAATCCATCTCGCCCGCCTGGGACGCCTATCGCAAGCAGGCGCGCGAGCGGGCAGAGCACCAGCCCGCGGTACGTCAAGGCGACGCAGGCGCGGATGAAAATCCTGCACCGCCGACAGGCACGACTGCGTCGGCTTCTGCTGATCGCGCCACCGTCGTACCGCCTTCGGCGGCACCCGAGCCCCAAGCGGCCCCCATCGTACGGACGAGGTCTGCGTCAGCGCGCACGCGGGAGACGCCCCGCAACCACGGCGGCGCATTCATCGGCGCGCAGCTCGGCGAGGCCGAGGTCTACGAAGGCATTACGCAGCATGTTTATGGCCTGAGCGCCGGCTACCGCTGGCGCGCCGGTTCGGTCACGGCCGTGGGCATTGAAGTGGCCGCCGGCAAGCTCGACAAGAACGAGAAGAACGGCTTCCCGGCACCAGCCAATACGTTCTACAGCCTGGGGGCCACGGCGCGCTTCAGCTTCGGCCGCAACAGCCCGCTGTATGCAATCGCGCGCCTCGGCTACTGGACGAGCAACGCGGACGTGCCGGACTACTACTATTACTACGACTATTCCTCGCGCCGGTACCGCAGTGCTTATGAGATCGAACGTGAGCGCGTCTACGGGGCCTATGCCGGCCTGGGCCTGGGCGTTGACCTTGGACGCCATGTCAGCCTGAGTGTGATGTACAACGGCTACCTCTATTCGGAGGACTACAGCACCTACAGCGACAGTGGCTCGGTCGACGTCAATTACGCTGACACGGCGACCTTCGGCGTCGAAGTCCGTTTCTGAGCGGCGTCTCGCCGGCGCCATGCGCAAAGGGGCGGGCCACATGGCCCGCCCCTTCTCATTCACCACTCAATCGCCCGCCTACTCGCCGGGGTGGTACACCCGCTCAGTGTGGCCCTTGAGCTGCTCGGGCCGGAAATACACGGTGCGCAGGTTGCCGGTGGTGTAGCGCTCGGCTTCGTCGTTGAAGTGCGGCGAATCCGGATGCCCGCTCTCGCCACCGGCGGTGATCGCGCGTGCGCTCACCTTCGGCCCGAACTCCACCACCGCCACGAAACTGTTGCCGCTGGTGCCGTAGTAACGCTTGGTGCCCGGCCAGCGGTGCGCACCGAAGGACGCCAGCGAGCCCCAGCGCGAGGACACGAACGGCACCGGAATGCTCGGCTTGGCGTCGTCGAAGGTCTGCACGATGGCCCCATCGTTGCGCTGGAAGCGGTTGATCTCGCCCCACGGCACGCCCCAGCTGCCGAAGTCCTGCTCCAGCCGGTCCGAAGCCTCCACCAGCGCAGCCAGGCGCCGCTGCGGGCCGGCCTGGTCGGCCATGGCGTCGTAGATGGAGATCCCTTCGAAGGTATCGTCCTTGCGCACCTCGTCCCAGAGCGTGTCGCCCCAGAACACCGCCAGCGAGGTCGGCATGGAGGCCACGCCCCAGCGATAGTCCCAGTGCCGCAGCATTTCAATCTGTCCGGCCAGTTGGGCCCGCAGCGGATCGGCCGCGGCCAGCGCGTCGTAGTCGGCCACCAGCGCCGGGACCTGCCGGGCGAACGCAGGCAGGTACGGATCGAAAGCCACCGTGATCAGCGAGGGCAGGGTTACGTTGGAAATGTCGGTTAGCAGGCGCGTGGCGTTCACGCCGCGCGGATTCTCGCCAACGGTGTCCATGTAGCGAGGAAAATCGGCGCGTTTGGGGCTGTAGGGCCCGGCGGCCGAGTACGGCCAATCGTTGGTGTTGAAGGCCCAGCCGTTGGGCGGGTTCACCACCTGCGGCAGGTCTTCCAGCGGGGTCGGGCCCTGCCAGTCGGTGGCCGGGTCCGCGCCATCGACCGGCTTGGTGTAGTCGAAGCGATCGTCGCGCTTGGGGACGAACTGCGGATGCAGGTAGGCGATCTCGCCCTTGTCGTCGGCAAACAAGGTGTTGTTGGACGAGTTGGCCTGGAACCGGGCGACTTGCATGTAGCTGGCGTAATCGTCGGCCTTGGTCCGCAACCAGCTCTGCTGGAGCGCCGGCACCGGCGTGTTCATCAGTGCCATGGCGATCCACTGGTCGCCCAGGCTGCGCACGATTGGGCCGTGGTGGGTGAAATACGCGGTGAAAGTCCGCTGCTCCTGCGTGCCATCAACCCCCTTGTACGGCACGGTGATCTGACGCGTGCGCACCGGCCGCAGCGCCTTGCCATAGCGATAGAACAGCTTGCCGTCCTGGCGCGCGATGGTCTCGGCGAACTCGTCCACCACATCGGCGCCGGTGGAGGTGTGCATCCAGCCGACATGGCGGTTGAAGCCCTGGTAGACGAAGAACTGCCCCCAGGTCACCGCACCGTACGCATCCAACCCGGTGTCGCTGGACATCTGCAGTTCGGAGCGGAAGAAGAACGAGGTATGTGGATTGATCAATAGCAGCGCGTGCCCGTCGACGGTGCGGCTGGGCGCGATGGCGATGCCGTTGGAGCCGGTCGGCTCGATCCAGCTTGGGCGCATCTGCACCTGTGCCAGGGGCGCGTCGCCGGCCTTGCCATAGAACGCCTTCAGCCCGTCCAGCTGCACCCGCTCGATGTCCCCGCCGATGCTGCCTTCGGTGAAGGACAAGGCCATCCACGGCTCGAAGCGGGTGATCACGCGCGGATGCACCTGCGGGTGATCGGCCAGGTATGCATTGAGGCCATCGGCCCAGGCGTCCATCAGCGCCTTCAGCCAGCCCGGGCTGGCCGCGTAATCGCGCCTGAGGACGTCCGGGTCGATAAAGAGCTTCTGCCGCAGGTCCAGCCAGATGGCCGACTCGCCCTCGGCCTCGGCCATGCGTCCCAGCGAGAGCAGATAGTTGTGTTCTACCCGGTTGAAGTCGTCCTCGGCCTGCGCGTAGATCATGCCGAACACCGCATCGGCGTCGGTCCGGCCGTGCACGTGGGCGATGCCCCAGTCGTCGCGGGTGATGGTGACGGCCTGGGCCCGCCGCTGCCAGCGCGCCCGCTCCCCCTGTGTGGGCTGGGCGTGCACGCCTGCGGACCACAGCAGTGCGGCGAGCACCCCGAAGGCGGCGAGGTGGCCGATCAAACGGCGAACCGGCGCGTGCGCCCCGGCGGACTGGATAGCTGGCATGTGGTTCCCCATGGCGATTGATCTTCCGATGGCAGTCCGGCCCATCGTCGTGCCCCCGAGTGTTGCCCAAGCATGGCCATCGGCCAAGACCATGTCCGCCATCAGCCCACCGGGCGCGCCTGCTGTGCCGGTTCGCGCACGAAATCGATCAAGGCCCGCAACGGCGATGGCAGATGCCGACGGCCGGGGTAATAGAGGTAGGGGCCGCTGAAGCGCTGCGACCAGGGCTCCAGGATGGCCTCCAGGGCGCCGCTGTCCAGGTGCGGGCGCAGCCAGTCCTCGAACAGATGGATCACGCCCAGGCCATCGACCGCCGCCTGCACGGCCAGGTCGAGCGCGGCGCCGGGTCGCACCTGCAGCGGCCCCTGGGGGTCCACCCGCACGATCTCCCCATCGCGTTCGAACTCCCACACCGGCACCGTGCCGCCAGAGAACTGCACGCGCAGGCAGGCATGGCCCAGCAGGTCGCTCGGATGCTGCGGCCGGCCGTGCGTCGCCAGATAGGCGGGCGAGGCGGCGGTGACCATGCGCTGGGTGGCTGGGCCGATCGGCAAGGCGATCATGTCCTGGGCCAGGCGTTCGTCGTAACGGATGCCGGCATCGCAGCCGGCGGCCAACAGGTCCACGAAGCTGTCCTCGACCATCACTTCCAGGCGGATGTCCGGGTAGCGCTTGAGGAAGGGGGTGACGATGGCCGGCAGCACGGTCCGCGCCACGTTGGCCGGCACGTTGAGCCGCAGGGTGCCAGCCGGGCGGTCGCGGAACCGATTGACCACATCCAGGCTGGCCCGCACTTCGGCCAGGGCCGGCGCCAGCCGTTCGACCAGGCGTGCACCGGCTTCGGTCGGCGAGACGCTGCGGGTGGTGCGGTGGAGCAGGCGTACGCCCAGCTGGGTTTCCAGCCGCTTGACCGCATCGCTGAGTTTGGATGCCGCACCCTGCCCCGCGCGCGCGGCCTGGCGGAAGCCGCCGGCCTGGACCACGGCCAGGAAGGCGTGCAGGTCCTGCATGTCACCGATCATTGTTCGCTGATCCGTACGGCCCGTGCGGATTGTGCCGGATTATCGAGCGGCTCAGGCGCGCCTATCTTGGCGGCTCATCCCTCACATCGCTGGAGCACGCTATGGATCCTTCAACTTCCGCCGGCACCTTCCTGCTGGGCGACCGCCCGGTCAGCCGCATGGGTTACGGCGCCATGCAGTTGGCCGGTCCGGGCGTGTTCGGGCCGCCCAAGGATCGCGACGCGGCGCTGGCCGTGCTGCGCCAGGCGCTCGCCGCTGGCGTCAACCACATCGACACCAGCGACTTCTACGGCCCGCACATCACCAACCAACTCATCCGCCAGGCCTTGCATCCGTATGCCGAGGACCTGGTGATCGTGACCAAGGTCGGCGCCGCCCGCGACGAGGAAGGCGCGTGGCTTCCGGCGCAGCGTCCGGAGCAACTGCAGCAGGCGGTGCACGACAACCTGCGCAACCTGGGCCTGGACGTGCTGGAGGCGGTCAACCTGCGTCTGATGGGCGACGTGGAAAAGCCGTCCGAAGGCTCGGTCGCCCCCCAGTTCGAGGTTCTGGCCGAACTGCAGCAGCAGGGCAAGATCCGCCACCTGGGTCTGAGCAACGCCACCGCCGCCCAGGTGTCCCAGGCCCAAGGCATTGCGCCGGTGGTGTGCGTGCAGAACATGTACAACCTGGTCCACCGTGACGACGACGCGCTGGTGGACGCCCTGGCCGCCCAGGGCATCGCCTACGTGCCGTTCTTTCCGCTGGGCGGCTTCAGTCCGCTGCAGTCGCAGACCTTGAGCGAAGTGGCCGGGCGCCTGGACGCCACGCCGATGCAGGTTGCGCTGGCCTGGCTGCTGGCACGCTCGCCCAACCTGTTGCTGATCCCGGGCACCTCCTCGGTCGCGCACCTGCAGCAGAACCTGGCCGCTGCGGACCTGGCCCTGGACAGCGACGTCCTCGCCGAACTGGACGGCATCGCTCGTCACGCCTGAGCGCGCGCATCGGGCGCATCGCCATGGCCTGGTCTGGCCAGGCCGCGACCGCCCAGCCACCTTGATCGACTTCCCAGCTGAGGCTCTGGGTGGCACGGGGCTGAATCCGCCGTGCTGCCTGCGCGGTGATAATGGCGCTCCTTCCCGCCCGGGTCATCCTGCAATGCGTGCACTTGTCCTGCTGATCTCGCTGCTGCTTTCCTCCATCGCGCCCGCCCTGGCCAAGGCCCCGCAGGTGCGCGATGGCGACCTGCTGTTCGTCAGTGCAGGCAGCACCGGATTGAGTGGTGCGATCGACGATGCCACCGGCAAGCAGGGGCAGGTCAGCTACGACCACGTCGCGCTGGTGGCACACGATGGATCCGAACGCGTCGTGCTGCATGCCGACGAGCAGGGCTCGCGCCAGCAGCCGCTGTCCGCGTTCCTGGAAGAAGCCCGCGCCAAGCATCGCCATGTGGTGCTCTACCGCCTCAAGCAAGCGCCGCGCGACACGATCCCCGACGCCATTGCCACCGCGCGCACGATGCTGGGTAAGCCGTACAACGTCACCTACGTCCAGTCCGAGGACAGCTACTACTGCTCGGACTTCATCGAACGCGCCTTCCGCGCACATCATGTCTTCGCGTTGCAGCCGATGAACTTCAAGAACCCGCAGACCGGCGAGATCTCGCAGTACTGGATCGACTTCTACAAGACCCGCGGCATGGCGGTGCCGCAGGATCAGCCCGGCACCAATCCCAACGACATGGCGGCCTCGCCGGCGCTGACACGCATCGGCGTATTGTTCTAAAGGCCCGCTGCCGAGCGGGCTGGCGCCCTGTCCTGGGCTTCGCACCGCCGCACCGAAGTCATCGGGTGACGCCCGGAAACGCCCACGAGGTGGCGGCTTCAAGACGTCCACGTGGTGGCTGTTGCCGCGCGCATCGTCGATGGCTCGCCTTTGCGCTTGCCACGCCTGCCGCTTGTCTTCATGCGGCCGAAGCCGCCGCCGCGCGCTCACCGGCCAAGACGCGCATTGCGCGATCGCATGACGGCACGCGTGCCAGTCGACGCGCGCGCTTCCCGCTTCACGTGTTCTTGCCGGTCCCGTTGCCTACCCTCGACGCCTTGCAGTTCTGTCATTTTCGAGGGCGCGACCCACGATCGGATGCCCGAACTACGGCATCAACCCCGCTCCCCCCATCCCGAGGAGATCAAGTGCACAGGTGGGCCTCCGTATGCGCGCAGCTCCCGGCCAGGCGCCTGGCGCTGCTGGTCCTGCCCTTGATGCTTGGCCTGCCCGCGCTGCAGGCCGCCGCCACCTCGCTGACGCCACCTGCCGCTCCCATCGCCAGCGCCGAGCGCAAGCTGCTGGCCGAAGCGGTGGCGGTGATGCTGTTCGTGGTGGTGCCGGTGTTCGTGCTCACGCCGTGGGTGGCCTGGCGCTACCGCCGCCGCAACCCGCGCAGCCGCTACCAGCCGGAGTGGTCGTTTTCCTGGCTGCTTGAGGTGTTGATCTGGGGCGTGCCCGCCATCGTGGTGACCGTGCTGGGTTACAAGGTCTGGACCCGGACCCAGGCGCTGGATCCCTACCGCCGGCTTACCGCGGACACCGCGCCGCTTGAGGTCCAGGTGGTCGGACTGGACTGGAAGTGGCTGTTCATCTATCCCGAACAGCACATCGCCACCGTCAATGCGCCGGTATTCCCGGTGGGGCGCCCGGTGCATCTGCAGTTGACCAGCGACTCGGTGATGGTCTCCCTATTGATGCCCAGGCTGGCTGGCCAGATCTATGCGATGCCGGGCATGACGACCCAACTGTCCTTGCAGGCGGACAAGGCCGGCCGGTATCTGGGGGAGAACACCCAGTACAACGGCAGCGGCTTTGCCAACCAGCGCTTCACCGCCCAGGCCATGCCCCCGCAGGACTTCGCCGCGTGGGTGCAAGGCGTGCGCGCGAACGGCGAGCGTCTGGACGCAGCGCGCTACGCCAAGGTCGCTGCGCGCGCGGCCCAGGATCAGCCGCTGTATTTCAGCCAGGTGCAGGACGGGCTATTCGATGGCCTGGTCGCCAAATACCACGGGCACTCGCATCTGCCTGCCAACCACCCTCCTGCCGGGGAGGCCGCGCATGGGCATTGACGCCAACGTGAGCCCCTGGCTAGGCAAGCTGAGCCTGTCGGCCTTGCCCACCGACAGCGTCGTGGCCATGGGCGCGGCCCTGATCGCCGTCCTGGGCGCGCTGGGCACGGCCGGCTACATCACCTGGAAAGGGAAGTGGAACTATCTGTGGGCGGAGTGGTTCACCAGCGTGGACCACAAGCGAATCGGCATCATGTACGTGGTGCTGGCGCTGGTGATGCTGGCCCGGGCGGTGATCGAAGCCTTGGTCATGCGCCTGCAGCAGGCCGATGCGGTCAACCAGTCGGGTTTCATCTCGGCCGAGCACTTCGGCCAGCTGTTCTCCACCCACGGCAGCATCATGATCTTCTTCATGGCCATGCCGTTCCTGACCGGGATCATCAACTACGTGATGCCGCTGCAGATCGGCGCGCGCGATGTGAGTTTTCCGGCGCTCAATTCCATCAGTCTGGCGCTGACCGCGGCAGGCGCGGCGCTGGTGATGATCTCGCTGATCCTGGCGCCGTTCTCCACCGGCGGCTGGTCGGGCTATGCGCCATTTACCGAGCTGAGTTTCAGTCCCGGGGTGGGCGTGGATTACTGGATCTGGGCGGTGACGCTGGGCTCGATCGGCTCCACCCTGACCGGCATCAACTTCGCCGTGACCCTGTACAAGCAGCGCGCGCCCGGCATGGACCTGATGCGCATGCCGCTGTTCTGCTGGACCGCGCTGTGCACCAGCATCCTGATGATCTTCGCCATGCCGGCGCTGACCGTGGCCACCGCGCTGCTGGCCCTGGACCGCTACCTGGGGATGCATTTCTTCACCAACGACGGCGGCGGCAACATGATGCTGTACGCCAACCTGTTCTGGTTGTTCGGCCACCCCGAGGTGTACATCGTGGTGCTGCCCTCCTTCGGCGTGTTCTCCGAGCTGTTTTCCACCTTCTCGGCCAAGCAGCTCTACGGCTACACCTCGCTGGTCGTCGCCACCCTGACCATCGCGGTGCTCTCGTTCACGGTCTGGCTGCATCACTTTTTCACCATGGGCCAGTCGGCCCACATCAACGCGGTGTTCGGCATCGCCACGATGCTGATCGGCATCCCCACCGGGGTGAAGATCTACGACTGGATCTTCACCATGTTCCGCGGGCAGGTGCGCTTCCCTACGCCGCTGCTGTGGGGCCTGGCGTTCCTGGTGACCTTCGTGATCGGTGGACTCACCGGCATCCTGCTGGCGATCCCGCCGGTTGATTTCCTGGTCCACAACACGACCTTCCTGGTCGCGCATTTCCACAACATGCTGATCCCCGGCACCTTGTTCGGGATGATCGCCGCTTACCAGTTCTGGTTCCCCAAGGCGTTCGGCTTCCGCCTGGAGGAGCGCTGGGGCAAGGTCGCCTTCGGCTGCTGGGTGGTGGGCTTCTACCTGGCCTTCATGCCGCTGTACGTGTTGGGCCTGGAAGGCATGCCCCGGCGTAGCGCGCAGGTGTTCGATCCCAGCTTCCGGCCCTGGCTGCTGGTGGCGGCCGGTGGCGCGGTGTTGATCACGCTGGGACTGGCGGCGCTGGTGCTGCAGCTGGCGGTGAGCATCCGCCATCGCGATCGCAATCGGGTGCCGGTGGGCGATCCCTGGGACGGTCGCAGCCTGGAGTGGGCCTGCTCGGCGCCGCCGCCGGAATACAACTTCGCACGCATTCCGCAGGTCGACACGCGCGATGCCTTCTGGGCGATGAAGCAGTCCGGCACGGCCTACGTGCCACCCCCGCGCTACGACGCCATTGCGCTGCCCCAGTCCAGCGCGATCGGCCCGGTGCTCGGCGGGCTGGCGCTGGCGGCCGCGTTCGGACTGGTGTGGCACATCTGGTGGATGGCCGGGCTTGGCGTGCTGGGCAGCATCGGCGCGGTGATCGTCTGGACCTTCGTACCAAGACCCGAGCGTACCCTCAGCGCCGAGCAGGTCGCGCGCACTGAAGCACGCTGGCACGCCGCGATCGCCGAAGCGACGCCCGCCTCGCGCGATGCGGAACACGCCACAAGCAACCGCGGCCTGGCCCAGGTGGGCGCATGAGCGGGCGGATCCATCCGGGCATCAACCTGCGCGCCGGCGACCAGCAGCCGACCACCGAAGGGGTGATGTTCGGCTTCTGGGTGTTCATGATGAGCGATGCGGTGCTGTTCGCGCTGCTGTTCGCGGTCTACGCCAGCCTCTCGGGCAACATCGCCGGTGGCCCGGAGGCACGCCAGGTGTTCAAGCTGGTGCCGGCCGCGTTGGAAACCGGCACGCTGCTGCTGAGCAGCTTCACCTTCGGCCTGGCCTCGCTGGCGATGAAATACCGCCAGTCGATGGCGTGGCTACAGACCATGCTGGCGGTGACCTTGATCCTGGGATTGACCTTCCTGGGACTGGAAGTCCACGACTTCATGGACATGGCCAGCCAAGGAGCGGTACCGCAGGTCAGCGGCTTTTTGTCCGCGTTCTTCGCGCTGGTTCCCACCCACTTCCTGCACGTGGCCTTTGGCTGTGTGTGGATCGTGGTGATGATGCTGCAACTGCGCGTGTTCGGCCTGACCCATACCACCCGCACCCGTCTGCTGCGGCTGGGGCTGTTCTGGCACTTCCTGGATATCGTGTGGGTGATGCTTTTCAGCTTCGTGTTCCTGCGGGGACTGCTGTGATGGAAGACCGGCAGGCCTTCGGCCGCGAACTGCGTCGCTATGTGATCGGCCTGGTGCTGGCCCTGGTCTTGAGCGGCGCGGCCTTTGCCCTGGTGGCATGGGCGCCCCTGCCGCCCGACGGACTGCTGGGCGCGATCGCAGGCCTGGCGCTGCTGCAGGTCATGGCGCACTTCCGCTTCTTCCTGCATATCGACCTCAAACAGTCTCACCGCGACGACCTGCAGTTGATCCTGTTCACCGGCCTGATCATCGGGCTGATGGTGGCCGGCTCGCTGTGGATCATCTTCAACCAGAACCAGCGAATGATGTGAAGCGGCGCGCTGCGACAGGGCGCCGCAGGTTCACGTCAGCGATCCCTTGCCCTGCCTAGGCTCCAGGCATGCGACCGCGCCCAACTCCTTAGCCAATCCACCACCGAGGTGCACGATGAGCGAAGAACACGACCCTTCCATCCAACACGAAGGCCCTGCAGGCGGCTGGGGCTCACTGAAAGGCATGGGCCAGGTGTTCGCGCGCGAACTGGCCAGCCCGGCGGTGCTCGAAACCCTGATGCGCCAGAACAAGGCCGAGGGCTACATGTGCAGCTCCTGCGCCTGGGGCAAGCCGACCCACCCGCACACCTTCGAGTTCTGCGAAAACGGCGCCAAGGCCACCCTCTGGGATCTCACCCGCGACCGCTGCACGCCTGAGTTCTTCGCCCGCCACACCGTGACCGAGCTGCGCGAGTGGGCCGACTACGACCTGGAGATGCAGGGCAGGCTGACCGAGCCGATGCGCTACGACGCGGCCAGCGATACCTACGTCCCCTGCAGCTGGGAGCAGGCCTTCGCCGGCATCGCCACCGAGCTCAAGGCGCTGGACCCCAAGTCGGTGGTGTTCTATGCCTCGGGCAAGGCCTCCCTGGAGACCTCCTACCTGTACGCCCTGTTTGCCCGCTTCTACGGGCACAACAACCTGCCCGACAGCTCCAACATGTGCCACGAGACCACCTCGGTGGGCCTGAAAAAGGTCATCGGCTCGCCGGTCGGCACCTGCACCATGGAGGACTTCGAGCATTGCGATGCGATCTTCTATTTCGGCCAGAACCCCGGCACCAACAGTCCGCGCTTCCTGCATCCGCTGCAGGAGGCGGTCAGGCGTGGCTGCAAGATTATCGTGTTCAACCCGGTGCGCGAGCAGGGGCTGGTGCGCTTCGTCAATCCTCAGAACGTGGGTCAGATGCTCACCGGCAAGGCGACCGAGCTGGCCCACATGTATCTGCAGGTCAAACCCGGTGGCGATATCGCCGCGCTCACCGGCCTGTGCAAGCACGTGCTGGCCCTGGACGATGCCGCGCGCGAAGCGGGCGATGAAGGCGTCCTGGACCGGGACTTCATCGCCCAGCACACCCATGGCTTCGATGACTTCGTCAAGACCGCGCGCGACACCGGCTGGGATCAGATCGAACAAGTCAGCGGCCTTGCGCGCGCCGACCTGGAAGCGGCGGCCGAGGTCTACGCGCAGGCCAAGAACGTCATCGGCGTCTATGGCATGGGCCTGACCCAGCACGTGCACGGCTCGCAGAGCATCGGCATGCTGGTCAACCTGATGCTGATGCGCGGCAACATCGGACGCCAGGGCGCGGGCATGTCGCCGGTGCGCGGGCACTCCAACGTGCAGGGCCAGCGCACCGTGGGCATCTCGGAAAAGCCCGAACTGGTCCCGCTGGACAAGCTGGCGCAGATGTTCGACTTCGAGCCGCCGCGCGATACCGGCCTGACCACCGTGGACGCCTGCGAAGGCATCAAGCAAGGCACGGTCAAGGGCTTCGTCAGCCTCGGCGGCAACTTCGTGCGTGCCATTCCCGACCGCGACGTGATGGAACCGGCCTGGCGCCAGCAGGCCTTGACCGTCTACATCGCCACCAAGCTCAACCGCAGCCACCTGGTCCACGGGCATGCCTCCTACCTGCTGCCATGCCTGGTACGCGCCGAGGAAGACCTGCAGGCCAGTGGGCCGCAGTCAGTCACCATCGAAGACAGCTTCAGCCACATCTATGGCTCCACCGGCAAGCGCAAGCCGGCCGACGAACATCTGCTGTCCGAGCTGGCCATCGTGGCCGGCATCGCCAAGGCCACCCTGCCGGCCCATCCCAAGTGGCGCTGGGACGACTGGACCGCCGACTACGGCCTGGTGCGCGAGCTGATCGCCCAGACCTATCCGGACGACTTCCACGACTTCAACGCACGCATGTTCCAGCCTGGCGGCTTCTACCGCGGCAACCCGGCCCGAGAGCGCGACTGGAAGACCGACAGCGGCAAGGCCGAGTTCACCAACCCCGCGGTGATGTCGTCACTGGGCATCGGCGACGCGCCGGGCCGTTACCACCTGATCACCATGCGCTCCAACGACCAGTTCAACACCACCATCTATGGTCACAGTGACCGCCTGCGTGGCCTGGAAGGCTCCCGCCAGATCCTGCTGATCAACCCGGCCGAGATGCAACGTGCCGGGCTGAAGGAAGGCGACGTCGTGAGCCTGGTCGGCGATGCCGGCGACGAGGTGGTGCGCCAGGTGGATGACCTGACCGTGACCGCCTTCAACCTGCCCGACGGCTGCCTGGGCGGCTACTACCCGGAAATGAACCCGCTGGTCCCGCTGTGGCTGCACGACAAGGCGTCCAAGACGCCGGCCTCCAAGGGCGTGCCCGTGCGGATCGTGAGGCGCGCGGCCTGAGCCGGGCAGGCGCTGCTTATCGGGAGGCTGCCTTGGTGGCCTTGCGGCGCCGATGCGCCTCGGCGTGTCGGTCCGGGTCCCGCCTACGGGCGGGCCGGAACCTCGACCCAGCCATCGCCGGCCTGCCAGGGCAGGAAGCGGGCGACAGGCGCCACGCGGACGCCCTTGGCCTGGGACAGCGCAGGCTGCTGGTGGCGCAGATCGGCCTGTACCCACGCCGGGTCCAGCGCATCGAGCAGGCGGGCGTCGCAGTCATCGCCATCAGGTGAGACGCCTTCGGGCACCAGCGAAAAGGCCATGTAGATCCGCCAGCTGTCGTGCGGCGCCGTCTTGATCAACCGGCCGTGCTCACCGGGCACGTAGGTCATGTCCAGCACGCGCAAGCGCGTTTGCCGCAGGCCGTGGGGACGCGTGCGCAGGACCAGCCGTGTGTCCGCATCGGTGGGCAGGGGGCGCAGCGGCCCGCCATGCGCATCCAGCACGTCCACCGAGACCAAGCCCTGCACCTGAAGTGCGCATCGCTGCTGTCGTTCATAGCCAGCAGGTCCAACAACATCGTCCACCCGCAGAGTCGCGGTGTGAGGCAACAGCGCGGCTTCCAGCACCGGCGCTTGCCCCTGGCGAACGTCGGCCCACAGCGGCTCGGGCAAGGCCGGTGCGGACGGCTGTCCGGCCGCGTGCAGGACCTGCCCCAGTGCACGCTGCTTTTCGGGATCGATCGGTCTGCCGGTGACAATCTCCAGGCGCGTCCTGCCAAGCCTGTAGCGGCTGGGCAAATCGGCGCGCACCGTGGTGCGGGTGTGCATGCGTGAGCTGACGATGCGGTAGCGGAAGCGGGCACGCTGGGCGCGCATCATCGGCGTGAGCTCGTCGACCAGCGCGCGTCGCGTCGCCGCGCCTAGGCCCTCCACGTTCACGGTGATACGCGTGGCGGGATATCCAAACACCTTGGACAGCCACACCCGCGTCTGCGCCTGGTTGGGGCGGACCTGCGCCAGCCAGACGAAACCGGCGACCGCCAGGCCGATCCCCACCACGGTCAGACCCACCATCGCCCGGTCGCCCCACACACGCCGCGCGGGGACGCCACACGCTTTCAGGACGCCATCCAGCAGACGCCAGGCCAGATAACAGAGCCCACCAACCGCGACCAGCGTCGCGACGATGAGCAATGCCTCCAGAAGAAACTGCAGAAACGCCAAGACCAGACCACATCGGTGCGAAAACCGCACAGGCTACCGGAGGCTGGCAAGCGTTGCAGGTCCTGCCCCATCACACATGGCTTGCAGGGGTGGCGTTAGCTTGCAGACACGCAACGACAGCAGGATCAGACCATGCAGATTCAACTCAACACCGACCACAACGTGCACCGCGACCCCTCGGTGGAGCGCCATGTCGAACAGACCGTCACCTCGGCGCTGGAACGTTTCGGCGATCGCATCACCCGGGTGGAGGTCCATCTGCGCGACGAAAACGGACCGCGCGGCGGCGAGCAGGACCAGGTCTGCACGATGGAAGCCCGCCCCTCCGGGCACCAGCCGGTCGCCGTGACCGACAAGGCCGCCACCATCGCCGCGGCGGTGACGGGCGCGGCGCGCAAGCTGCAGCACGTCCTGGCCAATAGCCTGTCCCACTAAACTCCCACTCCGAGGCCCGGGCAGGACAAGCTGCCCAGGATCTCCTCGAGTGAAGCGCCCGGGTTGGCGTACCGGGGAGCCCACCGGTGAACGCCGATGCGCTCTGTCCAGACGACCACTCCCCCCTCGGCCTCGGGCCTCGCGGGACACGGCTGCGGTCTGGCCACCGGCATCGCCGCGCCTCCACATCATGACCTGCGGCTTGCAGCATCGTCATTGCAGCCGGGCACCGATTGTCGGCGTGGTCACATTCGCCTAACCGCCATCTGGCCAGGCTATGGCTCCGTATCAGCCCGCGAGGACTACAACATGCGTCTATTGAGACTGATCGCCCTTGGCGCTGCCGGTGTGGTCGCCTATCGGATGTGGAAGCGCCGGCAGGCCGATGCCGCCGATACGTCCTATCCCAGCGAGCATGACCTGGGCGAGTTCACCCCGCCGCATGGGGATCCCCCGCTAGGTGCCGCAACGGCCAGCTGGGAGCCGGAAAACGCCGTCCCCGCGGCGCAGTCCAGCCGGGGTTTTGGCGGCTCCTGACCGCAGCATGATCCTGGCCCGAACATGCGTGTTCGGGCCAGCGCCTCACACCTGTGTATCCGAGCGTTCCAGCACCGCGACCTGTACGTCACAGCGCCACGCGAAACCCAGGTCCTCGTACAACGCGATGGCGCCGGTGTTGTGCTTCCAGGCATGCAGGAAGGCCGTGTCGCCCCGCTTGGCGATGTTGGCGGCCACGTGCTGCGAGAGTCGCCGCGCCAGCCCGCGTCCGCGAAAGTCTGGATGCGTGCAGACGCCACTGACCTCGGTATAGCCCGGAAAGCGAAAGCGCTCCCCGGCCATCGCCGCCAGTCGCCCATCGATGCGAATGCCGACGAAGTCGCCCATGCGATGGGTCTGTGAGAGAAACGGCCCCGGTTCGGTGAGGGTGGCCAGCGCGAGCATCTCGGGTGCGTCGTGTGCGCTCAACGCCACAATGGCCTCGCCTGCCGCTGATGGGGGTGATAACGGCGCCGAGGCGACCAGCTGCACGCACAGTCCGCGCTTCACGGCCGATAGCGTCGGCGGCACCGCGATCTCGGGCACCTGCAGCACGTAGACCTGTTCTCCAGGCGCGACCAAGGCCGCCAGGGCGGACAGTGCGGCCTGGCCATCGTCGCGGGCTGAAGCGAAACGATTGACCTGGCGCAGATAACGGCGCGCAAGCGGCGTGCCCTCCGACAGCGGCAGGTGCGCAGTGTTCAGGCTGGCCCAGGCGGGGCGATCGAGCAACGACTCATCGGGCATGTTCATCTTCATTCGACCAGATCCATCCGCACAACATCGAGTGGCGGAGCCGCGTCGGCCCCTGCGTTGGAGCGGACACGTGCGCGGTCCGAAGCAGGCGCGTCGGTCGAGGTCACAGCCAAGGCCATGTCACACACGCGGGATGGCCGTTTCAGCCGCCTTCCCGCGTCCTGGCAAGCAGGCGCACCGATCGCCGGGCGCCGCCCGTTGCACAGCCCTTTCATGGAGCTTCGCATGATGACCAAGCCACGCATCGCCATCGCCCTGGCACTGCTGTCACTATTTGCAGCGATTTGTTCCAGCAACGCTGCCACCAAGTCCACCGCGTTTCCCATCGGACGTTACCAAAGCGACAACACCATCGTCATCTTCAATGCGGACGGCACCTTTCTCGGCACCACGCCCAAGGGCGAGGACTGGGTCAAGGGCACCTACACCCACAAAGGCAACATGGCCACCGTGACCGACACCTGGGAAGGCGATGCGATCAAGGAGGACTGCACGGGTAAGGTCGGCAAATACACCTGGACCAAAAGCGGCAAGGTGTTGACCTTCCACGTGGTGGAAGACGCCTGCGAGGGCCGCAAGCATGGCACAGACGGCGTGGCCTGGACCCAGATCAACTGACCCGGTGCGACCCGGCCGGCGCATGCCGTGCGCGATGCAGGACAGGCGGGCTTTCGGGCCCGCCTGTCGTGCAAGGCGCGGCACATGTTCACAGGTGCGTACGTTGGCGCGCCCGCCGACCAGTCTCCATCGTTCCAGGCCACCGTCGCTGTGTGGGTGGATCGACTGATGGTTTGATCGAACACACTCAACCCGCACGGATCGCATTGCACTGCGCATACGCCGAATGTTCCACGAGCGTGTTGAGGTCTCGCTGCACTTCTTCGATGCGGTTTGCATCGAGCTGCATCGCCAGGCGCGAGACCTGCGGCAGCATCACACGCAACGCTTGGCTAATCGCAGGCGACCAGTTCTGCGGAGGTACTGCATCTGTGGATGCCGGAGATCCCATCCGCCAGGGAAGCATCAGCGCCTGCTGTGCTTTCGAATACACGACGGCGCGCGCTCCGTCCTTGAAATCCAGCTGGACCAGCACAAAGGGAAAATCGTCGGTCCATCGCGTCTCGGAAGCGTACAAATCGTCGAGCATCCGTCTGGCACCGACCCGCAGCAGATGCTGGCGCGCCAGCCGACGGAGCTCCCGGGAGGTGCATCGCGGCGCAGGGAGATACGTCGCGCCGGAGAAATCCGCGCTTGGTCGACTGAGCCCTTTCACCAGCCTCCCGAGGCCCTCGCGCTTGTCCTTCGGCCTAGCCCGCACTGCCTCGACGAACGCGCGTAACTCAGCAGCATCGACGTCCTGCTTGACATGACGCTGGTGGTTCGCAGCATCCACGTAGCTGCCAGTGATCTCGAAGCCGGCGCCAGACCGGCCCGGTGTCACTTCGAAGGATTCCCGGTAACTCCCCCAGCCTGTGTGCTCGTATCGGATCGAAATACGGCGCAACGGTGATTCGGGCTCATGAAGCGTACGCGCGTTGTCCCGGTTGCAACCGGCCACGGCCAGCACAAGCGCGATTCCCAGCATCCTTTGCATCAGCATGGCTTATCTCTAATTCCCCGACGAAACACCCGTGTCCAACGGCGAGCATGCCGCGTGCCCAGCCTCATGTCTCGCCCAGCGGGTCAATCGCACCGCGGAACGCGGCGTTTCATGCCGACCTCGGCCTCGGTCCCTATCCTTGCCTGCCCTTTCCATCGACAAGGATTCCCCCATGTCCGTGTCCTATCCCAACACCCAACTCCTGATCGGCAACGATTGGGTCGGTGCCGCCAGCGGCAAGACCCTGGACGTGCTGAACCCGGCCACCGGCCAGGTCATCGGCACCGTGGCGCACGCCGGCAGGGCCGACCTGGATCGCGCCCTGGCCGCCGCCAGCCAGGGCTTCCAGGCCTGGCGCAACACCCCGGCGCACGAACGCGCGGCAACCATGCGCCGCGCCGCCGCCCTGTTGCGCGAGCGCGCCGACGAGATCGCGGCATTGATGACGCAGGAACAGGGCAAGCCGCTGGTCGAGGCCCGTGTCGAAACGCTGGCCGGTGCCGACATCATCGAATGGTTCGCCGACGAAGGCCGCCGCGTGTATGGCCGCATCGTGCCCTCGCGCAACCTGGCCGCGCAGGCGCTGGTGATCAAGGAGCCGGTCGGCCCGGTCGCCGCGTTCACGCCATGGAACTTCCCGATCAACCAGGTGGTGCGCAAGCTGGGCGCCGCATTGGCGGCCGGTTGCTCGTTCCTGGTCAAGGCGCCGGAGGAAACGCCGGCCTCGCCGGCCGCGCTGATCAAGGCCTTCGTCGATGCCGGCGTCCCGGCCGGCACGGTCGGCCTGGTGTTCGGCGATCCGGCCGAGATTTCCTCGTACCTGATCCCGCATCCGGTGATCCGCAAGATCACCTTCACCGGTTCCACCGCCGTGGGCAAGCAGCTGGCCGCACTGGCCGGCCAGCACATGAAGCGCGCCACGATGGAACTGGGCGGCCACGCGCCGGTGATCGTGGCCGAGGACGCCGATGTCGACCTGGCCGTCAAGGCCAGCGGCGGCGCCAAGTTCCGCAACGCCGGCCAGGTATGCATCTCTCCGACCCGCTTCCTGGTCCACAACAGTATCAAGCAGGCCTTCACCGAGGCCCTGGTCAAGCACGCCGAATCGTTGACCCTGGGCAACGGCCTGGAATCGGGCACCACGCTGGGCCCGCTGGCCAACGCGCGGCGCCTGGAAGCGATGACGCAGGTGGTGCAGGACGCACGCAACAAGGGCGCCAGGGTCGCCACCGGTGGCGAACGCGTGGGCAGCGCCGGCAACTTCTTCGCGCCCACCGTGCTGGCCGATGTGCCGCTGGAGGCGTCGGTGTTCAACGACGAGCCGTTTGGCCCGGTGGCCGCGGTGCGCGGCTTCGACACGCTGGAGGAAGCCATCGCCGAAGCCAACCGCTTGCCCTACGGCTTGTCGGCCTACGCGTTCACGCGTTCGCTCAGGAACGCGCACCTGCTGACCCAGCAGGTCGAGACCGGCATGCTGTGGATCAACCAGCCGGCGCTGCCGACCCCGGAGATGCCCTTCGGCGGGGTCAAGGATTCCGGCTACGGCTCCGAAGGTGGCCCCGAAGCGGTCGAGGCCTATCTCAACACCAAGGCCGTCAGCATCACCGCGGCCTAGCCATTGCCCGCACCACGGTCGCGCTCGGCATGCAAGCCTGGCCCCTCACGAATTGGGGCCAGGCGTCCTGAGCGTTACTTTTCCGACTCGTACTTCGGATTGTATGGCCCATAGAGCAAGCCACTCGGATGGCCAGCGGAAAGCAGCCTCACACTCGCCACGCCGGCAATTTGATGCCCTCTGTCGGTCACCTGATTTACGATCTGGTTCACCGCAGCGGATACCAACATCCCCAATAGACCGCCGCCGTTGTTCTGGTTTTCTGCACTCGAGGCCTGGGCGTGGCCCTGCCAGAGCATCTCGCCGGTCCGCAGGTCCACCAGCTTGGCGTCAGCGGACACGATTACGGCACTGCTAAGCACTTGATAGACCGAGCCGTACTTCTCAACGGTGATATACAGCGCGGCGTCTGCACCAAAGATTTCCCGTAGCTTCCTGACCTCAATGCTCTGCGCATCTTCGGCCACCATGACACCGTTCTGCCTGAAAGTTTCGTACACCGGAGCCACAGGGAGGACGTAGTAGCCCGCCTCGGCCAGCGGCAGCGTCGCAACGGAGAGCATGCTGGGACTTGCATCGATATCCGGCGCGTGGCTGACTGGCGGAAGCACAAGGATCGAACGTGGCTTGCTTGCCTTGTATGCGCTGTAGTCGTAGGCCACGGGCGTCGTTGCGCAACCGGTCATCATCAGGATGAGCGCCGCTGCGGCCAAAATCTGCAAGATGTTTTTCATGGCAACGCCACCTGCTTCTGATATTTCTTCAAAAGAAGATCGATATAGGTTGTCGACTCGGGGTAGCTGGCCTTTTCGGCCAGCAAGTTTTCCTGCGCTTTGGCGTCGCTCCCAGTCTCGGCGTACAGCATCCCCAGATGCGCACGCAGTCCGGGGGGCACGGGCCGATGAGCCGCCTGCATAACCTGCAGGTCCTTTTCCAGGGCCTGGATCTGTGCTTCGCGACTTTCACCTTTGAAATACAGGTAGACCTGATCCTGATAGCTGCCCCATTGATACAGCGAGACCGGCTGATGGGCACAGCCGACCAGCAACAGCAGCGCAAGCGCCATCAACCAGCGCAAAGCGCTGGCATCGTTCTTCATCATGTGACGTCTCCTTCGTAGGTTACTTGGCCGGCTTCCAGGCCTGTGAATCGACGCCGGCAGTCAAGTTGTTGACGGCCTCGCGGATGGCTAGATCCAGCACCTTTCCATTGAGTGTGGAGTCATAGCTGGAAGAGCCTCCAAACCCGATGACCTCGCGGCTGGACAGCGAATACTCACCGGCACCCTGCACCGAATAAACCACTTCGGAAGTTGAAATGTCCACGACGTTCAAGTTGACCTTCGCGTAAGCGACCTGCTCCTTGCCGCGACCCAGGATTCCAAACAGCTGCGTGTCGCCAACTTCCTTTCGACCAAATTCGGTGACATCGCCGGTGATCACATAATCGGCGCCCTTAAGCTGCTGGGCCTGCTGCTTGATCTCGGCTTCCTGCTTGATTTCCGCCATATTGTCGCGATCAAGCACGCGAAACCGGTTGGTCTGCTGCAGATGCGTTACAAGAATGGTCTTTGCCTGACTTCCAAGGCGATCGACGCCATCGGAGAACAATCCCCGCATGAAGCTCGAACGGTTGTCGAACTTACCAACCGCAATCGGTGCACGAATGCCCGAATAAGGGCGTCCTGCAGTTGCGACCGTTTCCGGCACGATACTTCGACGGCTTTCCGTGGCACATCCGGATAGCCCAACCACCAGCGCGAGCGACACGCTCGCACCACAGACAATGCGCCTCATCCTTTCCCCTGTTACTTCCAATCCAAGAAGCTGCGACTCAGCGCAGACGGGAAAGAGCGCGCTCTTCCCGTTGATTGATGTTATCCGACGTTAAGAACATGTGTAAACAAATTGGAACCCCTGCAGGCTCTGGCACCGTAATTAGATGGGTGAGCGAAAAACAGAAGACGCTATTTTCTGACTCGTGTCACACTTCCTCTTCCAAGCTGTGATCCGCCTACAAACGGCGGAACAAGGGCCCCCTGCCTGCAGTCGGGCTGGCCCCAGGAGCCAGGTGCAGCCTTGATATCAAGCGAGGCTTGCACTCGATGGGCCTGCAAACAGCACGTACACTTGCGCGCCTGCTGTAGAGCCTGCCGATGTCCGATCCCATTCGCCTTGATAAGTGCGTCGTTGCGCTGACTGGCTGTTCGCGCGGCGAGGCGCAGCAGTACATCGAAGGCGGCTGGGTCAGCGTGGACGGCGTGGTGACCGAGGAGCCGCAGGCGCTGGCCACGCCCGAACAGGTGACGCTGGACGCCGAGGCCACGCTGGATGCCAGCGAGCCGGTCACTCTGCTGCTGCACAAGCCCGCCGGCGTCAGTACCGAAGACGCCATCGCGGCGGCAGGTCCGGCCACGCACAGCGCACTGGACATGACCCATACGCGGATGCTCAAGCGCCACTTCCAGCGCCTGCAGCCGCTACTGGCGCTGGACACCGAAGCCAGCGGCCTGCTGGTGCTCAGCCAGGACGGACGCGTGATCCGCAGGCTGACCGAAGACGCGCGCCTGATCGAGCAGGAATACGTGGTCGAGGTCCGCGGCGAGCTGCCGCCCTACGGCCTGGCACGGCTGATGCGCGGCATGCACTACCAGGGCCGCGCGCTGCCGCCGTGCAAGGTCAGCTGGCAGAACGAGGATCGCCTGCGCTTCGCCATCAAGCACGTCGCGCCCGGCCAGTTACAGGCGATGTGCCGGGAGGTCGGGCTGGAAGTGATCAGCCTGCGCCGCCTGCGCATCGGCAGCATCCCGTTGGGCAAGCTGGCGCCGGGGGAGTGGCGCTACCTGCCGGCGGACAAGCGGTTTTAGGAGCAAAACCTGGATGCAAGCCGGGTCAGCCCCGGCTTGTCTTTGAAAACAATTAACCCCTCGGCTATGTCCCGCCGGGATCGTCATCCCGCACCCGCTGCACGCGGGCGCGGTAGGCGGCGACATTGTCGCCCTCGATGCGGGTGCGGCGGGTGCCGGTTACCCGGTCGACCTTCTCGTCCGACCCGCTCACCGGCTGTGCCTGCACCGTGGTCT
>Ga0222713_10000764_pt1 | contig 36431 bp, 34 predicted proteins | sample C33_649DmetaG_FD_165061 | JGI IMG/M metagenome (GOLD analysis project Ga0222713, IMG submission 165061) | Estuarine water microbial communities from San Francisco Bay, California, United States - C33_649D | ecosystem: Environmental > Aquatic > Marine > Unclassified | place: USA: California... | reverse complement strand
CTTTGGAACAAAATTTTCCTGCACCTTTTCTATACCACGCAGCTTTAGTAGTAAACTCTTTACTACATAATTGGCAAATACAAAGTATATTAGATGCTGACATATTAGTTTAGTGTCAATTGGTATAAAGTAGAAGTAATCAAAGCAATGATTTCATCTACGATATTCTGTAAGTGTGTGTTTTCGTTTCCGAATACATTACGATGCTTCATTACATAATCCTTCATGTAAGTAAGATGAGCCTTAGCATTCATATACTCAGATCCTGGAATCTTAAAGTTTAAGCGTTTTCCAATAGTTCCAAAGTATGCTTCTACTAAATCATCTAATAAACCAATTACTTCAGAGTAATAGGTATCTAGAGCCTTGTGCTCACTAAACGAAGTCGTTTGTAAATGAGCTAAGTGAATGATGTCCCTAGACTGGAATAACTGTCCCAGTACTATTTCGGGCTTAACTGTTGTGAAAAGTTCTTTTTCTTTCATGGTATTAAGGGTTGGTTTGGGTTATTTGTATGGTGTTAATGAACTTAAATCTAGAGTACTGATCTTGGATTAATCTTACTTTAGCAAAGTCAGACTTAATCTTAGACTTTTGATAAGATACAGACACAGGTCTTACACTCTTAGTATTAGGCACTTTGTCTATAGGGTATTGAGTAACTAAGTCACTCCACTGAGTTGACCATAGAGGTTGACCATTTCCTTGAGCTGCAACGTTCCAGAATCCGTTAAAGGTATACATATGCTCTCTACGAGAGATAAGAGATTCTATGCCTGTTGCTGTCATTCTAGGATAGGTAATCTTCTGTCTTGTGTTACCAAACTCTTCAGGAATCAATTTAATAATACCAGTAGACTGTTCTTTGTTATAAATAATAGCCTTAGTAAAGTTTGCTAAGTTTTTCTTGTTAGCAGTAGACAAAGAATAATACTCATAGTCAGAATAGTATTCTTGGATATCCTGCATTATCGTAACCGAGTTTACGGTAGATACCTGAGGGAACGTATTTACATTATATTCAATGATATAGGGATACAATGTATTGTAATAAGTTTGATAAGTATAGATAGATAAGTTATGATTCCAGCTAGATGCTCCCGTAGAAGTGTTAATTAAAGTTTGGAAGTGACCTAGTAAAGGAACAAAGAAGTTAGGAAGAAAAGAATAGAAAGAAATAAAGTTCTTCAACTTAGGAGAGTAAGCTACTGTCCAAGACTTATTCTCAAAGAAAGCTGGGTCACCAAAAGTAATAGTTACTTGTGTATTACCTGTATCTAAAATATACTTACGATAGTTAGTGTCTGAAGTGTCGGTAATATATCTGATAACAGAAGGACTTCCTTCACGGTACTCAGGCTTAACTCTATAGTCTAATTTAGTAATGAATACTCTTTCGTATCTTTCATCCCATCCCATAACAATACCTAAGCCTATAGGTGCATTGTCTATGTCTGCGTTAGGAATGTCTTTAAGAATTTGGAAAGGTAAGTTTTGCTTAAACCAGTTGTAGTTGTTTTCTGTTTTAATCTCGTTAAACCCATCTCCTGTAATTTGATAGATGTGACCACGTTTAGCGTCTACCCAGAATGTTCCATACTCACACTTAACATAAGCTTTGTGTTGAGTTCCAATATATCCTAAGTCGCTCTTAGCCAAATCAACAGGCTTCTGTTTAAACATTTCTGCATTGCCAATTTCTAATTGGTAAGGAGAAGTAGTGCTTAAGGTGATACGAGAGTTGTAAACCTTAGTTGTATTTTCAAACCTAGCATACACTCTTTCGTTTTCTCCTGCATTCAAATCAACCAAGCGACCTCCTTGCTTAGGAAAGTCATAGAAGTTACCTGGACGGAATACTCTCCAAGCATCAGAAAGATAGTTAGAAGAGTTTGCAGGATCAGAATAGATTACACGGTTATGATGAATAGACAAACACTCTAATGAAGGATACTTTAATCTGTAAGGTAAGTTAGGACTTAAGTTCTGTGCAGAGTAAGTAGCATTGTAGTGATAGAAGTTATCAAACTTAATAGGTACGTTTACCTCATGCAACCACTCATCAGGAATACCATCACCTACATTAGGATAGAAGTTTTCTTCTAGGTCATTTCTTCCGTGACGTAAGTCTACGTTAATATCAGACTCCACATAGAATACTGGAATACCATAAGAGGCTGTATAGAAGAATCCTTCTCTGTCTATATCTGCAGTACTATTTGCTGAATCAAGATTAATCTTTGGAATATAATCATTCAACACAGAAGCAAAAGCAGTTACGAAAGCAGTATTAGCTAAAAGATCTGCAGCAGCCGCAGCTTGTGAACCTAAGTTAAGTAAAGCAGGAGCTTTTTTTGCTGCTATAGCTGTTCCCAAAGCAATTAAAGATCCAGTTATATCTCCTGCAGTAATAGATTCAGAAGAATTACCTGCATAGAATGTAGGATATCCTAAGTTAGGATACAACCAATAATCAAAAGGAACGTTATCTACCTTAGCGGGCAAGTTAGCCAAGTTGCGGGTAAAGAAAGAATGCTTGCGTTTAAGTGCAAACTGGTTAATATAAGTATCTCCACCAAATGCAGGATAGTAAGTTCTTTCTACTTTTAAGTATCCATTCTCATCCTCATTTAGCTCAGCACTGTATCCTGTAGAAACATACTTAATGTTTTCTATCTGACCATACTGATTAGGGAAGTTTCTTTTAATCGAAGAGTAGTAAGCTCTGGTATTTGACTCTACAATCTTTGATGGATTATCTTCTATACCAGCTTGAGAAATTGTAAATCTTGTAGTATCTCTAATTAAAGGAAAATTGTTTACTAAAGGCTGACTTGTTTTTAGGTAGACAGAAGTTTCTCTAAGTCTATTATGCAGAGGGAAGTCATCATTTAACTCAACTATTTTATCATTAGCATAAAGTCCTATTTCTAATACACGTCTTTTATCTCCGGTATTTGGGATAGACTCGTATTTAGTATAAGTACCTACAGAATTATATTGCCATGCTAACTCTCTATAAGAAAGAGACTTCTCAATTAAGTCTTTCATAATAGAGGTATTAGTAATAATTTCTGTTATTCTACCCTCAAAGATAGATCTAGAACCTGCTGTAACACTACTATCAGACTCAGAACTTGTAACATAAGATAAAAGAGTAGCAACTGATGCAGATAATAAATTAGTACCTTTACCTATTATTTTATATTTAGGATGATCTAATACAGGAACAAAGTGACCCTTAACAGTTCCGTACTCTAAAGTCTCTAGTTTAAGTTCTGTACCAATTTTAGGATACTGAAAATGTGTATCAGGTGAATGAAAAGTAAATCTTTCTGTTCCATATAAAACAGGATTTACAAAACCACTATGCATAGGAAAATCAAACTCTCCTCTATTTCCTCTGTCATAAAACTTAGAGTCTGTTTTAATAAAAGCATCAGGACCTCTATCATTATAAGGATAGTTTGGATAGTAATAATTCTTACCAGTGTCTTCATCATGAAAGGTTCCTACATCGTAGATAAGACCCTTAGCAATAACTGATTTATTGTTTACACGGTTACCTCGTACTAACTCATAACCACAAACAAGTTCCTTAACAGGAATCTGGTGGTTACCGTAAGTGTTTAAAGGATCATATACTGTAGCACCATTCAAAACACTTTCAAGAATTGCTTCATCTAAGCGTACACCTATAGGATAGATGATTGCTTCGTCATTCTTATGAATATGCGTAATAGCACTATCAGGAAACTTATGATGACGAATAGGTTGACCTGCTAAGGTTCCCCATACTTCTTCGTAACAAGGATAAGTTTCTGTAGATTCCCAATAACTAAAGTCTCCTGCTTGATATCCTGTAATAGCACAACTATACTGTTCTTCTTGTTTGTTGGGATCATTCAAAGAGTAAGTCAAATTTTGAGCTCCTGTATTATATACCTGCCATCTCTTTAATCCTTCAGTACTTAAACAATCATTCTTTACAGTAAATACATCATTGTTAGTAGGATTCATAGAAGCTAAGTCATCTACATTAGCAAGTCTTCCGGGAATATGAAATACGTCTGTATACTTTCCGTTCTTTAGTTTAAACTTAATACCAAAAGGATAGACTTCATCCCTTTGATAAGTACGGAAGAAATAAGCAACTTCTGGATTAGAATAGTCAAACTTCTTATCTACGGGCATCTGTACAGTTTCCCACTTAAGTTTAAGTTGACTAGCAATAGGTTGAAAATTATACTTAGGAGTTTCTACTAAATCAGCTAACATTAAGATGTCATTTTGCTTCTCAATGATTTCAGCATTCTCATAATGAGGACTACGAATCAAAGGAGTAATAGAAGAGAAAGTAGAAGAATAGTCTCCTGTATATATAATAGAGTCTTTAAGACTAGATTGATTTGTTCTGTAAGTGCCTACTAAATGATATGTAGTTACTTCGTTAATATTTTCTGCAACAACTAAGTTAAAGTAGTCAAAGATTGAACTTCTGTGGTCGATAGAAACTCTGATAGATTTAGAAGTCTCGTACTCAGTTTGTTCTGTAATAGATCTTTCAAAGATTGGAATAGGGTTACAAAAATCAATATAATCTGTAAGTTCTTTTCCGTTCTCGTCTGCATATGCTACAGAAAAAGAATACACACCAGCCTTAAGTCTTCCTCCTGAATCTACTGAGGTAGGGTATACTTCAGGCTGACAGAAGTCTGGGAATAGTTTTAAGCGCTCACAAGCGTCTGTAAGAGAGTTAATAGACTCACCACATTGATCTCTACCCAAAGGTTCTTCTAATGAGAAATAACGAGGTTGTATATTACGAGCTACAAAGTAAACTTTAGTCTCACAGTTGTCTATACGATACTCTGCATAAACAGGAAAGTCTACTGATAATTTTAAACAACAATTACCTTCACTACAATCTTGCTCTACAGAATTAAGAGTCTTAGAGATAAGTTGAATGTCTGAAGTATAGTTTGCACTTCGTCCATCAAATCCGTAAATAGCTCCTGCAAGTAATCCTACAATCTGATCATTACCTTCACAATCTACGTAATTGATATTTTGATATGGTCCATTATTCTGGACAACAAACCTATAACAGCCTACATTATCCTTACAGCAGTTATCAATAATTAAAGGAGTAAAAGTACAACAGGTATCTAAAGAAGTTCCTATTTGACTTCCTACAGTGCTAGTAACTACTGTACCTGATACACAACCACAATCTGTTTCAGATTCTGTTAAAGTTGTACAGTCTTTATCTAAGTTAGTAATCGCTCCTATTAAAGATCTCCCATCAGGATGAGCTAAGAAAACAATTAACTTAGATTGTTCTATAATATTTAGATTTCCTACAATTCTATAACCTGGATACTGAGCACTAAAATCATAGCATAACTGGTTAGATGATTCGTTAGTATATGTGGTAGAGTTACCATCATGAGACTGAATGTTTGCGTTTAGAGCAAACGTAATCATGTTCTCCTTGATCTGGTAGTTAACCGAATCAAGGTTTAAACCTGCTACATTCTGATTTATCTTGTTATCCATCTAACTTAGGAGATATGGAACTTATTGAACTGAGTTCTAATCTTAGCAACGTTATCAGCCATCTGTTGTTTAGTATAGGTTAACAGATATCCGTTAGCAGCTTGTAATTTATTTAATTGATCTTGTCTGTAGTACTGAAACTTAGCTTCTACTTGACGTTGACTCTCATCTACTACTGAATGCCAAAGTTGTTCAAAAAACTTAAACTTAAGATAAGATTTGATATACTCTTCAACCTCAAGAATTTCTGGCACCATAGGTAGGTTATCATCGTCCATTGGACGTGAGAAATATCTAAAGTAAACGCAACCGCTTTCAAACGTAGAAGTAACTGTCTTATTTGGGTGAATCTGTATAACATTATCTGAAGAAACATTTAAATTTTCACACCCTTCTGTACACAAAGTCTTAGAACCATGATATACCCTAATCCATGTAGGGTTCTTCATAGTAATCTTAAACCCAGGAGTAGGCACAGTTACGATCTCATACATTTCTTCTTTTAAGCCGCAATCTGTACATCCTTCTGTACATTGAATAGACTTGTACCAACTACCCTTAGCAGAGTTTACTCCTTGACTCCAGAATACATCTGAGTCATAATGGATAGCGTAGTCTAGTAAAGCAAAGTCACAAGGTAACTCTGACTTATAGTTTTCAAACCTAAGCACTAATTCTTGTGGTTCTAATACCATTACTCTAAGTTTCCTTAAAGCTTGGTCTACAAAAGTAGGAATAAGAACTTCACTAATAGCACCTGCTTCGAAGTACGACTTAAGCTCTTGCTTTACTTCGGCAATTAAAGGTTCAGAAGAAATAAAGGGAACGTTGTCGTATTTCATAGTTTTAGATTTAAATATCTATTTTATTATCTTTGATAGCTTTGTATAAAGCTTTCTTGTGTTGTGTTGCTACTCTAAGATCGTAGAATCCAAATTGGATTACTCTCTTAAAATATGGATACAAATGAAACTTATAGACTGCTCCGTTTGTATGTGAGTTTCTATAAGGCACTCGAATACCAGTTTCGTTGAAGTACTTCCAGTTAATAATTGTATGTTTAGCTTCTGGAATAGCATTTTCTGTTTTTAGTACTTTAACTGATCCAAAGTTAGGTATCCTTATAGTATATCTTCCACGTAGTAAACGTTCCATCAACTTAATGTGTAGCTTCTTAGGGATAGCACAATATTGTTTATAGGAGATGTCTTTCCGTTTAGTTTCTTTTAAGAACTTGTGGTAGGATCTAAGAGTGAGAAAGTTCGTATCAGACGTAGTGTCTCTCTCTTTTAATCTTTCCTTTTTTTGGGGGTTGGCTTTTATAAAGTCTCTCGACATAATTAGTTGGGTTCATCCCTGTTGTTGTCCTCAGTCTCGTAGGGTAACTTATGATAGTTAATCAAAGACTGGTTACACATTTCAATTAAAGTGTCTGTAAGGTAAGCAGGAAACTTAAATTGTTTATCATACATACTCATACATTGAGTTCCATCAAGGTCTTCAATAGACTCTGTAAAGTAAGCATACATATTTACACATTCTACATCAGGATCTAAAACATAAAGATACCCATTACGGATAGTGTAGTATTTCTTAGGAGTTTTAAATCTAAGAGAATTGTGGTTAATAAAATCTCTAATAGTTGTAGGAAACAACTCTTGAGAATTAGAAGTATTAAATACACCCTGAATAAAGTAAGAGTACAATCCTTCGTCAATATTTGGAAGTTTGTTCTTAGTTCTTCTGATAGGGCAATTTAAGTCACACTCAGATCCAGGTGCCTCAATTAAGTGTATACACTCATATGCTTGATACACATTATCAGAAGTAAGAAGTCTACGTAAGTTGATTTCTCTACGTAATAGTGTAGAAGCTTTAGTTTTTAATAAGCCGTAAATATAGCGGTCACTAATCATGTCATCATCACTGATGAACTTGTTAGCGCTCTTTACCCTAGCGATTAAGTCTGAGTTAGTATACATTAGTATATAGTTTGGGTTAATTTAAGGCTTAGTACAAATATAATTTAATTTTAAAGTTAAGTCAAGTGTTTTGTTTAAGAACTAGAAGAGCCCACTTTCGCAGGCTCCTACTAGCAAGATGACAGGAAAACCAACCAAAAAATCCTGCCAAAGTTTTATTATACTTTATAGGTGTTACCGCCTAGTACAATTTCTAATGAATCTCCTGCTGTAAATGTTAAAGTAGCAGCAGGATTAACTAAGTATACAAGCAAACTTCCACCCGACAATGCTGCAATACCGGTAGTAACTCCAGTAGGAATAGAAGGAGAAGCCGCTGTGTATGTTAAAATAGACACTTGGAAAAACTCTGGATTTGTATTTACGTATCCTACAGGTAAATCAAAGAAGTCAATTAACTGATTGTTTGCCCAAGATACAGGACCTGTTACAGTAACTCCGAAAGTTCCAGAGATAGTAACCATTCCATTTACCTTGTGGAGTTTAGGATAACTTCCAATAGAGAATCTAGTAGAAGGAATCACACTCATATTTGAAGGACTACGAGGACTCAACGTAGAAGTAGTAATAGCAGAAGCAGCTACTTCTAAGTTTACTGTTACGTTCGTAGGATTGTTTGTACGAGTAATCGTTACTGTACCTCCAGTAGAAGTAAAGATAAGTTCCTTGTTTACGTACTCTGAACCATTCCAGAATAAAGTATGGTAGGTAGAAGGTGCACTAGATGTTACGTCTGACAAAGCAGAGATAGAACAAGAGTTCAACTGTGAGCAAGTAAAGCGTACTCCTGAAGCTAATGATACGTTCAAACCATCTGCATCACTTGTTGCTACAAAGTCTGAAGCATTAAGCTTCATTTTCATTCTACCTAAAGTAGCAACAATCTTTGCTAATTGGTTAGCTAAGGTATCTGCAGTGTTAGTGTAGTTAAATGTGTAACCATAGTAAGGAGTAGTACCGAAGTTAGTAGCCCAAGTAAGTGCATAACTAGTAGCTGGAATAGTAGCTAAGGTAGCATTGATTGCACAGATTTGACTAGTAAACAAGATAGCAGCTGCACTTAAAGTACTAGTAGCAGATCCTCCTGTGATACAAGAAGTATCAATAGAAGCAGGTACTGCACTTCCACCAGAGATGTAAGTCTTTAAGTTGTTTGCATTAGTAGTTACTGCAGTTACGTTAGCGTCTGTAGTTGTTTTGATTGAGCAAACGTTAGTTACTACCCAATCAAACCATACTTGTAAGTCAGCACTAGAAGAAGGAACTGTAGTAAAGCAACCTGCAGTTACTCCAGTTAAATCTAACTGAGTATTAATACTACAAAGCTTAGTTCCGTATGCAGTCAAAATTTGACCTAGTGTAGATACACCTGAAGTTAAAGTAACACAAGAAGGTACAGTAAATGCAGGAGTCTCTAAAGCTAAAGTACGAGAGTTCAAAGAACACAAAGCAGCAGCAGTAGCTTCAGTAAACTGTTGGGCTGTTGTAATAGCTGTTCCTACACCTGTTAAAGCTCCACCTACACGCAAGCAGGAGTAGTTAAATCCTGAGTAGTTAAGACCTACAGAAGTAAGTGTACACAGTCTTTGGTGTAAGTTGGTGATAGCATCATCTAAACTACTAGAAGTAGAAATTAAAGCTGATAAAGAAGTAACAGTTAAAACTAAGTTATTAGCAGGAGCAGCTCCACCTAAAGCTGTACCTAAAATTGTAATGGTATCTCCTACTGTATAAGCAGATCCTACAGACAAGATAGTTACTGTGTAAGCAATTGATCCAGGAGTACGAGTTACTTTAACTTGTAAACCGGAACCTGTTCCTCCTGAAGGAGTCAAAGTAACGTCAGTTACGCTTAAAGGATTTACTGCAGTACCTGTAAAGCTAAGTGTACCCACACCTCCTGTAGCACAGTACAAGGGAGAACCAGAGTAAGTGATACACTTACCGTAGTTAGTTGAAAGACATCCTACTTCAGCGCAGGGTGTATATATAGTTCCAGTGCAATCAATACAAGTAGACATTATGCGCAGCAGTTACAAAGTTTAACAATGATGGCTTGGAATAAACCACGTAAGTTTTGAATTTCATTTCCTGAACATGGATCATCTCCTAAACACTGATCTGCTAACCAAGTTTTAAAAGGAGTGTCTAAAGGAAGATCTAACCAATGAAGATTACCAGAATTTACATTGATATCTTTTTGTGTAAGATAATTCATACGAGAACGTAACTCGCAGATAACTCCTACCAACTTAATAACTACTTCTGCAGAATAGTACTTGTCGTCTTTTACTGTTAAGCCAGTAGTTGAAATAACAGGAGTAGTACCACAAGCAGTATTGGCTGCATCAAAAGTAGACTTATTCAATCCTACCCGTGCATCTAACAAGGTTACATTGTCATCCAATAACTTAAGCAAGTCATTCAGGTAGGGATCACAAGAATCAAAAGAATCAATCAGACCTCCTGTAGTAGGAGTACCTGTATACTTTACGCACCCAGAAGGTACGATTTCTACGCAGTTGTTATTAGGGCAGCAGTTAGTCATTTTACAGTTTTATTTTAAGTGTTTGTGTAGTATCACAATCCAAACAGTGAGCATACTTAAGCAATCTTGCTAATGCTCTTGATTTCTTGTAATACGGTTTAGTTAAGTATTTAATATGCTGAAGCTCTTTATAAGCAGCCAAAGCAAGTTTCTTCTTAACAGTCAAGCTCAAGTCTTCTGAGTAGGTCATCGGCTTTCTTATATAATTCAGTAGCTTTTGTAGGATTGCATAAGTCAGCATGTGCTTCAGCACCCTTTAACAAAAACTCAATTTTATCAAGGTAATAAAGAGTCTTCTCGTCATCACAGCAGTCTACATACTTAGCCCATTGTGCAGCAAGACGACAATCAATCTTACAAGTCCTTAAATGATGTCTAGAGTTAACTCCGGTATCAGGACAAGTTGTTACAACTAATGAATATACACCATCGGGTAACTCTGTAAAATCAGAAGTAGCTGAAGTAGTGAAGCCAAAAGAATAAGAGTTATAAGTGTTAGTCTCTCCTAATAAGAAAGCAAACTCATAAGCTGAATCATAACCAGGAACTCCAATAAAGATACTTGCACTTGTAGGAGCTACAGGATATACAGATGTGTCAATGATTGTTAAGTAAGAACAATCTTTAGCTTTTAATACTTCGAGGTTTAATTGTACATTCATAGTTTAAAAAAGGGGAGTGTTACCTCCCCTATTTAATTGGGTTAATTAGAAGATTCCGAAACCGATAGTTACGGTACCAGTGTTTGAAACAACACCTGCCAAATTGATTGAGCAGGATCCTGCTACAATGTTATCTACTTGTACGACAACTAAGCCAGCACCAGTAGTATCATTTACAGTAGCAAGAATTATAGAGTCAGCTTTGATATAGCTGTTGTTTAGAGTAAAAGTATTTACAGATCCAGCAATAGTAGCACTTACAGTTGTGATCTCACCAGCAGGCTGGTTAAGAGTAACTGCACTTGTAATACTGCCTGTTTGAGTAACTACTCCTTTAGTTAAAGTGACGTATTTAGCACAGCAGGTAGGATTCTTCAACAAACCTACAACAAAGTCTTCCACAGATTGACCAGGGATGTTCTTTGTATTTTGGTTTTTTGTATCCTTAAGGAATGTGCCAGGTTTTAAGATGATATCTTTCATTTTCTTGTTTGATTAAATAAAGGGGGAGTTATTAGCTCCCCCTATTAGATTAGACGTGGAGACTAGTAGGCAATACGTTATTCAACGCAGTAGTAACGTTACCACTTATAGCTGAAGTAGCCAAGATTACTACAGAGTGTACGTTCTCAGTCTTCTTCTCAAAGCCAATTGGAGAAGGCTCGATGTAAGTGATTTCGTACATGTCGTAGGTAGTTGCTGAGTTTACATACAAGAAAGCGTTAGAATCTTCGTTGTAGATAGGATTCCAGTAACGACGAGCATCAGCAGTTGCAGGCAAGTTGTTAGTGAAGTAGTGACGCTCCATTTCAGCCATAGCTGCACCTACACCCAAAGGATACTTAATATCTTGAGTAGTAGTTACAGGAACAGCAGCACAGAAGTTTTCGATATCGAAATCTTGAGTGTTGTAAGGACCTTCATGAACGTTCACTTTGAAACGTACCAAGTTGAACACGTAAGGAACTGCATCAGGTACACAAGCGTTACCAAATTCATCCAATACTTTACCTTCGATCTTAACACCGCAAGCAGTTACTGAACCTGCAGATACCAATACTTTTTCCCAAGCTACACCGTTGAAGTTAGGCAAGCTAGTTACAGAAGCCAAAGGAGTCAACTCATACATAGTGTTACCCAAGCTATCTGCATCAGAATCACCATCAGTGTCTGAAGTGATTACGATATCAGAAGCAGGAGTAGTTACGTAAGAAGCGTAAACAGAACGCAAAGTAGTCAATACAGCGTTTTCAGCAGTAGAGTCGCCTGGATCTTTGTAGGTCAAAGTCCACTTGTAAGTAGGCAAAGAACCTTTGTACACGTAGGTAGCAGTTACATACTTGCTCAACAAAGGAGAAGCATTGATCTTGTCAGCCATTTCACTCATGTAAGTAGAGCAACCCAAAGAGTCACATCCACCTGAACAATCAGCGCAGCAAGCAGTTTTTACACGAACTGACTCTTGGATCATAGGTTGGAATACACCTTTGCTCCAGTACTCGTCAATTTTCAAAGTAACAACATACTCTTCATCGCAAGCAAAGTTAACAGTTTTACCATCGTTAACTTCGTCAAAACCGATGTAGGTAATTTGTTGCTTTACAGTAGTGTCAGCAACAGTCTTAACTACAGAGATGATGTTAGACAACTTGATAGGAGAGGTTTTGAAAGAACCATATTTAGAACTTCCAGATCCAATAGCTACCAAGAAATCAGCATCAGCAGCAGTACCACCAATGTTAGCGAAAGTGTTAGGGTTGTAGATACCCATCACTTGTTTAGTAAGTGCGTCAGTAGTCAACGAATTGTTTACTGAGGTAGGCACAAAAATTTGTGTGATTTTGTGATTCATAGTTTTATATATTATTCAGAGTTTTTGTTTAAACGATCTTCGGCAAACACAGCTTGTGCTTGATTATCAGTTGATTGAGCAGCGAACTTAACAGCTAGGTCGACAATGTCTGACTTAGCATATTCAGGAAGTTCGGAGTCTTGGTTAGCAGAGTTTGTTCCATCAAACTTTACGTAGCCCTGTACATCTATATCAAGGGGATAACGTAAGTATGTTACAAACACTTTCTCAACCGTAAACTTACCATCTGTGTATACAGTCAGATTATCATTCCCCAGTGTGGCTATAGTTGTTCTCCACTCAAACGAAGGGTTGTAATTTCCGTCTAGATACTTAGTAGTAAGTTCTCCATGTCTAATTAAGTCTACAGTAATTGGCTCACTGCATTTGCCTTTCTTGCCAATAGCATAAGACGAAATATAGAACATATAGTTTGCTGCATCTTCCAAAGGACAATCATATCCAAGGTGAAAGAGATCGTTTGTTTTATTAGGTTTCAGAGGAACGTTAGAAACTTTTAATACTTGTAAGTCATCTATCCGCTTTCTGATAGAATCGTAGCCTACTTTATAAACGTTGTTAGGATTAATTTTAGTTTTAATCCAACTAACCTGAGCCTTGTTGAGGTAAACAATAATATCCTCAATGGGGATATCAATGTTATCCTGACGATTAACTTTGTTTAAAGTTAACTTGAATTCGTAAATCAGTTCCTCAACAGGGATCATCAGTTTTTAGTTTATATTATAAAGCGTCAATTCTTGCTTTGTTTTTTAGTTTGTCCTTAAAGGAATTGTATTCTTCGGTGTTCTTGGGATCTGCTAAGAAAAGTTCAAACTCTTCAATAGACTTAGACCACACATGCTCTCCTTCGTATACGATAGAACCTTTAATTCTAACTATGTTTTTGTCTACTAGATCTTTTACTAAGGCTTTAACATCCAATAAGTCGTCACTGTAAGATGTGATCTTCAGGAACTGCTCAATAGGATCTCTATCCATAGCACTAGCAGGTGTACGTAAGAACTCATCTACAGCGTTGTAGATCTCTTCTTCTGTACTATCTATAGGTAACCCTAAGCCTAAGAGTTTTTGAACCTTCCTACGCTTTGTAGCACTCATTCTATCGAGGTCTGCAATTGCGCTGTTGATTCTCTTCTTACGCTCAAAGGTGGTTTTAGTTTCTACTTCTCCGTTGTAAACATAGAATTTTACAAGAGAGGTATCTGCTTTTCCACTTTCAATGTCATCCAAAGAAGCAGCAACCATATCAGTTTCCATTAACCAATAGAAGTTGATAGCTTCTCTAGGATTCTCCATATTGAAAATGTTTTCACCATCTTCCAGAGTGTACCCGTTTTCTTTTATTTCGTCATAGAACGTACTGTTAGGCAACAATGACTCGTCTAAGATAGACTCGTAATATTCTCGGAGTTGTAATACTCGTTGAATCTCTTGCTCTCTAACTTCTGGGTTCAAGATTCCACGGAACTTTGGAGAGTTCTCATCTAATCCTGTCCTAATTACTCCACGTGAATCTACACGAGGGTAAAATTTTCTTACTGTACCGGGAATGAACGTATATCCATTCTGATAAAGTGATCCTTCTAATGTCCGCATGTTAGCGGGCTCTTTTTTGTAGGGACGAATTACTCGTACTCCTTTAGCAATGTTATTACTCATGTTGGTTTTGGTTTTTTAGGTTTTTCTAATTTTCTATTTAGGAGGGGCTTTTACACCCCTCCTTTATAGAACCGCAATTAGATACGGGGGAATTCTTTAATGATTACAGTCTTGGTAGGATCTTCCAAGAAGATACCAGCGAAGTCTTTCATCATGTAGGTAGAGTAAGGATCTTTGCTAGCTACAACAGTTTGCTGTGAACCAAATCCTACTGAACCAGGAATGTATTGATAGTACATGTTAGGGCGAGTAGCCAATTTCACTTCACGGATTCCTGCGTCATCTTGACCAGATACATCCAAGATAATGAAGATTGGAGGAGTCTTCTTGTTAGGACCCAACTCCAAGAAAGTAGCATGCTCGTTCAACTGCTCCAATTCTACGAATTCTACAGGACCAGTTTCGGTGGTCATGAAGTGATCGAATTGGAAAGCGTAACCTTGCTTCAAACGATCTTTACCATCCAAGAACTTACCAGCGTCAACCATAAAGTTTTGACCATTGAAGTCTTTGCGGATAGCAGTAGAAGCCAACTCCATACCTGAACGGTTGGTGTAGATCTTCACACTACGATCTTTGATCAACACACGGTTGTAGAACAAGTCACCGATAGCTGCACGAATCAAGTTCAAAGAGAACTGACCACGATCGTAGAAGATAACGTTACCCAAGTGAAGTTGTTGCCACAAACCTTGCTTAGCACGAGTTGGACGACCTTTTTCATCTTTAGCGTTACCTTGACGACCCCACATCAAAGTGTTAGCCTTCATACGCATCATCTCCATACGGAGCAAACGAGATACTGTAGGCTCCCAACCAACAATCTTGGTCTTTTCACCTTCAGCCATAACGTCAGTTACAGAGTAGTAAGTAATGTCCAAAGGATTGCCTGAAGCGTCTGTCTGCATACCCAATTTGGTTGCATCAGCCCAGTCAGTGATAGTGTGTTCAACACCATACTGTTGCAATACATCAGCCATAACTTCTAAGTTACCATCGAACAATCCCAAGCTAGAGAATGAAGTGGTGTACTCACCCAAGATGTTACCGATCTTGAAGTACTCAGTACCAACTTGCATAAAGCGCTGATTAACGAAATCGCTAGAAGAAGCACCTACTGCACGGAACTTGTATTTGAAACCATTCTGATACTTTTCACCTTCAGAAACAACCTGCAATTGGGTTTCTTGCTCGTAGCGGTGAGCAGTGATAATGTCGTTGGTTACGAATACGTTTTTGTCAAACACTAATTCGAATTCTTGACCATCAATACCAGGCTTAGCAATAGCAGAAGCCAAGTTAACAATAACCTTAGGCAACTCAGCACGCTTCTTGATCTTGTAGGTGAAAACACCATTAGGATCATTAACCATGAAGGGCTTGCCAGACTTCATTACGAGGTCGATCAAGTCGTTAGAATACAATTTAGTGTCAGTGAACAAACGGACCATCATTTTGTCATACTGATCAGGCTTAGTGCGCAGCATGGTTTCAACGAAGTTCTTGTCTGTCAACTTACCCAAACCATTCTTAGAATAGAATGAGCTGGTCATGTGAGCGTTAGCTATAACTCTCCCGTTGACTCTTGGAATACTTTGATTAGGCATAGTAGTAATTTATTTGTTTTGTTTTGTGTTTTATTTAAAATATCTTGAGAATAGGTCGTCGTTAGATTTTCCTACTTTCCCCGATTTTTTGCTTTTGGTTTTAAGGTCGTTGAACAAAGAATTGGTTTCCTCTGTTACAGCTTTCCTTTTTATTGGAGTAAGATCTAGATCATTCTGAACTAAGCGAGCTACTGCTAAAAACTTAGAAGGGTCTTCCTGACGCATTTTAGCTAACTTATATTCAAAGTCACTAATACGTTGACCATTTGGAAGAACGTGAGGCTTAGAAAGAACAAAGTCAAATAACTCTGTAGCTGATTGTTCGTTGATAGGATATCCTTCAATAGAACCTGAAGCAATTGCTCCATCTAATACATCAGCGTAGAGTTGCTCTCTTTCTTCTTCTTTCTGTCTCATCGCTTGTACTCGAGCTTCACTTTGTTGTGCAAGTACTGCTCTTTCCTGTTGCATCTTCTCTACCAATTTAACTTGGTACTTTTGAGCATATGCTTCTAAGCGATCATTATCTCTAGCGTAGTTTAGTTGATCTTCGATTTCATCTTCATCCATTCCTGTCTTAGCTAAATACAAACGGAAAACTCTTTCTTGGTTTCCCTCTACAGATAAGTCTACATTCTCGACTACTTGTTCGTTTGAGAACATCTGTAAGTATTCTTGCACAGGCACTTTGTTAATGAAGATATCTTCGATCATCTGTACTCCTGCTTCTCCGTAGGTTTCAGTAGCAAGTTCTTCTAATTGATTCCAAGCTCTATCTTCGATAGTCTCGTTCATCTTAGCTAAGAATGTTTGCTCATTCCACTCTATTTCTTCACCTTCTTCTATGTTAAGCATTCCTGCTTTAGCAAGACCTTTACCAAAGACTTCAAAGTAATTCTCTTCTCCATCTTCGTCTTCATCCTCTAAGTCTACTTCTTCTTCCTCTTCTTCTTCTTCATCTTCGATAGGAGCTGGAGGGGTATCTGCAGGCTTAGGAGTAGGAACATCTTCTTCATCCGCTAATGGATCAAAGTCTTCTCCTCCTAGGATATCTGGTTTAACATTGGCATTAGGATCAGGTGTAGTGGTATCCACGTCTAGTGGATCATCTACGGAAAAACTGTCAAAGAACTCTAAATTCTCTAATGGACTATTGGTTGTCATAAGGTTAGTTTGGTTTAATTCAAAAGTAATATTTTAAAAAATTAACACAAGAGATTAATCTATTTATGATGTGTTATGGTTAATAAGTTAAAAATGGGGGATTTTTGGCTATTATATCCCCCATTTTATTGCTGCAATTTGTATCTATTATTTCTTTTTAGACCCAGAATCGTACTTATTTTTATTCGTTTGTGCGATTTTTAACTTGTTGTCGATGTCTTTCTCCTTCAGTGCTAGCTCTTTTTCTTTAAGACTTAGCTCTTTATTTTTAGTCACCTTTTCATAGGTTTGTTTAGAAATATCTTGAGCTATCTTAGTCTGTTCAATTAAGAGACCAGTAGTATCTACTTCTGGATTATAAGAACCTTCGTTAGCAATACCTTGAAGCTGAACTACTTGCAATCTGTTCTCACGGTCAAGCTGCTTGTTCATGTCTTCTCTTCTAGCTTCTTCTGCTTTCTGAGCTGCATCCATCTGCATCTTCTGTTCGAACTGTGCTTGTTGTTGCTCCAGTTGTTGTTGCTTAAGCGCTTGATCTTGTTGACGAATAGCTTCTTTACGTTTCTGTACATCACCTAAAGTCTTACGTAAGCTTCTTTCAGAGTTCGCTGTAAATAGGTCAACCATCTCAGAAAGCTCTGCTCCATTCTGCATTGCAGGTTGAGCCAATTGCTTTAACTGTTCAAGAGTAACTTTATCTTCTGCGTAAGAAGAAACAAACACAAACAACTCATGAAGTAACTCGTTCTTAGATACTTGTAAGAATACAGTCTCTAACTCATTGTTTAAATAATTTAAAGTAGAGGTAGGTTTCTGTAACTCAATGTACTGTGCCATATCCAAGATAGTCTGATAAACTTTCTGTAAGATGTTATCATGCCAAGCAAACCAAGTTTCTGTCTGAGCAAAGGATTGAATCAAAGCATTGTTAGCTGCTGTAGCTGTATCAGATGCTTGAGAGTTACCTAGACGTTGACGAGTAAGACCTACTAGCTCGTAAGCCTCTAAGCGAAGTTGTTGTGCTAATTGGATACGTGCTTGAATCTCTTGAGAACGAGTAAGATCAATACGAGAGAACTGATTGAACTGTACAGCTCCTCCTGTGTTCTCAATAGAAGTGTCGATCAAAAGAGTACCCCTGTTCTTAGCATTCCATAACATTGTCTCGATAGGATCCTGAGAGTCTTTCTTAGGAACTACTTTTAAGTCACCTAAGAACACAACTCCGATTTCTTTTTCAAGCAATTCCCATAACTGGTTCATACAGATGTTGTAAAGAACCTGATAAGGCTTAAGAAGATCTAAGAGAGATTTACCTTGAGTATTTCTAGAAGTGTTAATGATTCCGACAATAGGTGCACTCTGAGTAAATTCTAAAGGTTCTACGTTTACATAGATGTCTGCACCAATCTTAATACCTCTCCACCATTCGTTAATCCAAAGTTCTTCTAAAGAAATATCACCTAAGGTTTTATCCATTTTATAATCTTCAGATACAAACATCTCTTGCTGGAATCCTTCTTCGTCTAAGTAAGTACGTTTGAAGATACGTTTCTTAGACTGCCAGTAAGCAGTAATTACAGTATAAGCATGCTGAGAGTTAAACGAGAATACGTTGTGATCAATACCTCCGTTAGCAAAGTCACCTACGTTTTCAAATGTCAACTGCCACAAAGGATCATTAGGATCTGGAAGAGCAGGAGCCATTGGAGAGTATTCATTATTTCTTAGATTCTGTAAAGAACGAGTCTTTAAGTGTTCTACTTCTTCTCCTGTAAGATTGTAACGATCTACGATTTCAGTCATAGAAAGAACTTCAATCAAACCCAAAGCCCAACAATCAGTTGTATACTGAGCATTACGGTTAGCTAAGTACCATACGTTAGATGGGTTCTCTGTTTTATAAGTAAAGCCTAAGCGAGAGTTATCAGGATAGAAGTGGTGAAACTCTTTACCTGTCACCAAGAAATCCAAGAAAGACTGCTGAGACTTTTCTCTAAAGTTAAAATGATACTTAAGAGCATTAAGAGTTTTGTTACCCCACTCCTCTGCAACAGAAGTATAATCCAAGATTTTGTTTTGGATTTCTTGTTGCATCTGAGCTTCTTGTTCTGGATCAATAGGTTGTCCTTCTAATTGAGCTTCTAACTTTTTTAAGAAATGTTCTTTGATTAATTCTGTACGGAAGTCAATAGTTTCGTTTACAGCCTCATCATCTACTGCCTTAACCTTGTACTTGTGAGGACGGTTAATTAACTCTCCCTTCAACTGATTGATAGGAGGGTTAACAATAGGATAGTGCTTCAAGTGCTGAGGAACATCTGGATCTTGATCAGGGGTATCGTTTAGATAACTGATCAATTCCTGCATCTGAGGAACGTTTGTGTAGTCAGCAAAGTTAAACTCACCGTTTAACAAACGGTAGTTCTTCCTGAAGTTTATGTTCTGCCTATATTGAGCAAATGCAATATTAGCAAAGTAGTCCATAGTACCTTTAATCCACTGCTCTTTTTGCTTCTCACTTAAACTTACAAATTGTTCAGGATAGAAGTAAGCGTGATTTACTGGATCAGTGTACTCTTTAAGTGCTTCAATGATCATTTTATTTTTTATTTAGTTTTAGTTAATAACGAAAGGGTGAAGATGTTGTACGGAACAAGGAGTTTCCTTTTTTCTCCCTGAAGTAAGCATTGATTCGATTGTCATCATTTGTGTTAGAAATGATTACCTGAGTGTTTAAAGACTTAGCCATAGCTAAAGTAAGACCAAATGAAATAACTCGGTCAACGTTTAACTTAGGAGTAAACTTAATTAGTTCTTTAATCAAGACAGGATCTAAGATTCTTGTGACTCCTAAACGTTCTTTTACTGTGTTTCCATCTTCGTCTCTATCTACTTCTACAACTTCTGTGATGTATTCAATGATAAGAGACATTAAATAGTTTTTAATATCTTTAGTCATGTGGATACCATAGTCACGATTAACTGTAGAGTTAGGGTGGATGTCATTAAGAAACTTAGGAGTTCTTTCAAGGACTCTAGGAGACTCTTGCTTATCTACACAGTGTTGGATAAAACCGTAGTCCATGTTCTCGCAAAGAGTCTTAGCATTGTAATACTTTAAAAGCATCTTAGTAGTTTCGTACCAAGTCTCAATCTTCTTAGGACGACCTGTATAACAGGCTACTACCATATTCTGCCAGCCTTCTCCGTTAAGATTATGTACTCGCTTATAAATATAAGTAGAACCTAAAGATGTAGAGTAATGTGCTTGAGATTGTTTGTATGGGTCAGTTCCTGCTGTATAAAGTCCATAGGGAGCGTCTGAGACAGGATATTCCCAAATCTGTACGCAACCCTCAATATTGTCAGTTGGTTTAACTGGGAAGTTCGTAACAGCTTTTTTATCGGTGAACTTGTGCCTTACAGATCCGTCTGCAGTCATGTAGAGTTCTACGTTGTCTGCTACAATTTCTTGAGCAGTTAGTTTCTGTAGTTGTTCTTGAAGTAAGTCTACTGGGAATATGTTTTGAGATAATTCTAAGAAACACTCTTCGTGCGTGAGAGGATAGTACATTACTTCCTTCAAGTAAGTCTCAAGACCGCTAGATTTTTTAATCTGTTCTCTAGACTTTAAGATAAGTTCTTTACCCCTCTCTTCGTCTGCTACCCAAATCTTAATTAAGTCTAACTCAGAAGCGTCTTCTTTACCTAGATAAAGACCTAATGACTTTTCTTCTTTAGGAACCTTTAGTGACTTAGTACCGGGAATGAACAGTCCATAACTCTTACCTGTCTCATTTGCTTCTACAGGTAGAAAGTTATAAGCTTCTGGATTATTAAATAACTCTTCTAGGTCAGCAGCCTTACTCATATCTCCCGAAGTACCAATTACAAAAGGAGAACAACGCCAACCAAAAGGACTGTCAAAACACGGAGTAGTTGCCGCTAAGCAACTAAGGATCTTACCTTTTCCTCCTTCTTCCAAAAGAAAAGAAGAAAGAGTAAGACCTGCAGCTGCTTCCGTATTGTTGCCTTCATCAAAGTTACGTACGTGAAATTTAGACCACTCATTACGAGCGTTAGTCTTTTTGTCTTTAAAACCTAAAGTAACTTGCTTCTTCCAGTCATCCTCAATACGAGGAAACCTAAAGTAGTCAGGGAGATTACGAATACCTAAGTCTACGTAGTCTGTAATTACTTTTAAGTCAGGTTGGTTAAGTGCAGATATCAAGTTATCAGAACCCTTCTGTGTGATGGCTTTGTGTGCCATATAAGAAGAAGTTAAAACTGATTTAGAAATACGTCGAGATCCTACCATAACAACTCCCTTCTTTCCATCCTCGTGGTTCTCAGCTTTATGAATAGTTTCATCTACTGCTAAGTAAGTGTCCCAAAGCTGAGGTTTATCTAGCTTCCGAACTTGACGCTTACCTATCATTGTGTCTATATAAATAGACCAGTAGTTTAAGTGCCAGTAAATAAAAGGAGAAAAGTAAAAGCCATTAATAGTTACACCCTCCGTAATCTTTTTGTCCTCGTTTTCCCAAAACGCAGTATACTCCTCTGAGTCTACATCAGGGAGATTCCTTACGTTAATTAGGAATTCAGGGCTATCTAGATTAGGCTGTATCATTAACTAAACTGTTTCATCTTACCGTTAATCTCTTGAGACCCACGGGCTTCTGCTTTTTGTTCTTCTTTCTCTCTGAGACGATCTACTACTTCTAAAAGAGCTAAGTACTCTTTCATAGTATCTCTAAGAGATTTGATTTGAGATTCTTGGCTAGCAATAACCATAGGCATAGTTCCACCTTTGGCTGTTGGTTTCCATTCAATACGATCTTTAAGACCATTGATAGGGTTGTTATCTATGTATGCCCTCCACTCAGTTAAGCGTTGTTCTGCCCACTCTAACTCTGCTGATATATAAGATTGTTTCTTAGTTGCCATTGTTGTATTTTTTAAGGAAGTCTGTTTGATTCATATTCATGATGTCCTCAAGAACACGTGCATAGAAATCTTCATCTCTTCCTGTTTTACCGTAAGAGTAACCTGCTTTCCAAAATATCTTAAATGTCTCGAATAAGTTATCTTGCAAAGTCTCGGTTACATAAGGTTGACTGGTATTTGGTTGGTTGTCCATCATCTTATTTTTTAGAAGAAACCTGTACTAAAGGCTTGTCTGCAGGTAAGAAATAAATCTGTACTCCGCATTTGCTACCAGGACGTTTGTCACATCCGTTTTTAATTGTTAATTTTCGCTTTTCCATTTTAATTCTATTTTATGTAAAGGGTGTTCTGCATTCCAAGTCTCTATTCCACAATTCGAAGAAAGAGATGCTGTTTTGTAGGTACAGACGCATCCACAAAACGAACAGTGAAGGTCGTCTCTGTCAGTGCTGTAGTGCTTGCCCGTGAGTTGTATAAACTCTGGGGAAGATATTGCGTTTCTTGAATTGTAGGGACAAGTGATACAAATGTCCATTCTGTTTGCGATAATGTCCTGTTTTTCACGGCTTAATAATTTAAATTGATTCGCTGTCTTGGTCACTACTCCCTCCAAGACCTTGTCCAAGTTCTTTAACCCCTTCAGGCTCAGGGCCATGTACTCTTTGTAAGGATTCATATAAATTTTTGTGGTTTTGTTTTTGCCTTTCTAAGTCACCATCAACATACTCTACGTATGCAGGTGTGTATAGTTTCTTTTGTTTAGCTCTCTCATATCTTTCTTCAAATAGTCTAAACCATTCTCCAATCATATAATAAGTAGCATATCCTCTTACTGCTGTTAAGTCTTCTCTAGGTTCTTGGGTAAGCAAATACTCAGACCTAATCTTTTTAATAATTATTGTAAGAGCTTTCTTAGGATTAAAGACTAATACTCCTAGTCCAGACAATCTTACTTTAACTGTAGGTAGTTGTTTGATGTCTTCTATGGTGTTTTTTAGATACCATTCATAAACAGTGCTTACTTGGTCTACAGTCATACCAAGTTCTTTAGCAACATCAGAATAAGCTGCGTAAGTTTTAATCTCTATACTATCGTATTTGTCTTTTATAGAGGTCATGCTGTAACTGCTTGATTCTTTTCTACTGGTTTGCTTTCTAGGGTTGAAAGAACTAAAGTGAGTGTTACATCTTGCTTGCTAGTAGGACACAATCTTCTATTGACTGTGTTTTTTTCTAAGATACCCATCTTTCTTAATTTAGTAATCCCATTAGAGATTACTTGTACTGATGTATCAAACTCACTTGAGATTCTTTCTTTTACTTCTTTATCTAAAGTACCGTAGTATGAACTGTGGGCTAATATACTGGTGTATAGATCTGATAGTCTATACCCTGCAAGTCTGAGTAGTACATCAATGTAAGCTTGATGTAGCTTTACTCCTTCTTCATATTTACGTGCTACTTTCATTGGTTTGGTTTATTTTTACTTAAACAAATATACCACTCTACCAAAAAAAGTCAAGTCAAATGTTAAGTCTAGCTAGCAGTGTAACATTTTATATTACACGTGTTAAGAGAAATCTTAATCTAGATAATTATTTTTAGAGTTTATAAGTATTAGACCAACACTATAGACAAAAAAATATTTAAACATATATTTGTATTACTTAGAAACACTGCTATGTCGATGGAAAAGATTAAAAAACCCACAGCTCAGGAAGTGTTTGACATCTTCCTTTTAGCTCTACAAGACGAAGAGATTAAACTAGCAGGAGATATAGGAGGATTTAAGGATGCTCTATATCAAGGCTTCAAGGACTATACCTATAGAAAGAAGTATACAGAAGAAATGCTATGGGAGTATATAGAGTATGCTTTGGATTCATTGATAGATAACGATGAACCTATGCAACAGACGGATTACCTTAAAGGTCAACAGGCTGCAGGACTGTAAATCGTCCACAAAATTTCAACAGACCAGATCTCTTACCTGAAAATCACATTACATTTGTAGTCTGACACCACTTCTTAGTGTTCGCAGACGAGGATTAGAAAGTAATCTGCTAGAAGTCGGATAGTATGAGTAGCCCTCAGAGGTGAAAAGAGGTTTCTCCGATAGTGTCGAAATGTTCTTACGAAGTTTACAGTGCTCTGACCTACAACTAATAGACCGTAGGCAATAAGTGGACAGAACAGAGACTTAGCTTAGAGAGATTCTCCGAGGGCTATTTGGTTAAAAACTGCTGTAATATAAGTTAGAATAGAAAGTCAAAATAGACAACTTCTCATTTGAGAAGGATATTATCCTATTTCAAGTTTTCAAATCCATTCTTAAACGACTTCTCCAAGGCCTTAGAGTAAGCTTTTCTGTTATGAGGAATCCCTTCTACAGAAACAAACATTGCATTTACATAGACAATCTTCTTTGCTTCTCCTGTTACAACAGTTCCATTGACATTGATCTGTGTAATTACAATGTACTCACGCTTAAGAAACTGTAAGCCTACAATATTTAAGAGTTGCTCAGGCATAGCAATGGATGTGATTTCTCCTGTAATAGGACTGCCCTCATTACATAATTGGTACTTTGCTGAAGCAATCTCTTCTAGGGTTGTTTGTGCTCCGAAGATAACAGGTCTGCCTCCTATCTCTATTACAGAAGCAGTTGAAGTTACAGTGTCAACTTTATAGCATTGAGCACTCAGAGAAGTCATCATAGTGACGATTAACGTTAGTATAAATAGTTTTTTCATGGTTAGTAGGTTACTGCCCCAGAATAACCTGGAGCTATTAGATATAAATTAAGACTTCCTCCACTACTTAAAGTAGCAGTTGTGTAAGTATCTACCCCTGGGTAAGTAGTTCTAACATTTACTTTAGAAGCTGTTATAGCATTATACTGAGCTGTAGTAAAAATTCGTACATCAGGTGCTATTCTCCACTTGGAAAATCTTCCTGCCTTTCTAGCTGAGATATAATACTTATCAGCTATGTTTATTCTTCCATCATCATTAAGATCAAACCTGTGGTAAGAGAGACCATTAACTGTAGTTTTTCCTAGGATAATATTAGATACTGCTTGTATATCAGTATTAGTATAAGCTTGTACTCTAGTAGGTGCACTTATCTCAATGTAGTATTCTTTTGAAGGATCATAAGCTTCTGAGATAGAATAGTATCCGTTAGAGTTAGTATAGATTGTTTTATAAAGGGCCCAAGAAGAAGTTGTTACTAAGTATTCAAACTCTAGTACATAAGGAAGATTGTAGTTGTTAGGTAAGTCATTCCATCTTCCGCCAGATACAAACTGTACATAATCTTCATTACCTGCATTGTTTGGTTCTCCAGAGTTCCAGTTAGTATAAGAGTAAGTTTCTCCTGTTACCCATCTCCAAGTACCTTCAGTCACTTCATCAGTAAGTCCTATCCATCCTGAAGGCCAGATATTAAATATAAAACTCTGTTCTCCTGAACTTGTAATAGTTACTAAATGTCCACCCATAGCTACACAATTAGACCTAGCAGTAGTCCAAGTAGCAGTACCAGTAGAACGATAGTAAGAGTGTCCGTTATAGTTCTGTTGATTGGTGAAGCCTGTAATGGTAGAGTTAGTTCTTCTGTAAAGCTTTATAGCCACATTAGAGGCACCAGAACCATTTGCGTTATACAAGTATCCAGAGTAATTAAATTGTGCCTCTAGAGAGCCTGAAAATAAGAATAAAACAATAATCCACCTCATAGTAATAACTTGGCTCCCATTAATAATTGAAAGTTAAGGATATCTTGTCCTGCTACATAAGTTCCTCCTCCTGTAATACCTAAGCCAAAAGTCTTGGTCATCTTGTAGGTAAAGTTAAAGAAAGGAATTACAATAGGCTTAGCTTCAAATAAAGATTCTGTGTAATACTTAGAGTAAGGAGAATAGATTCCAGCTGCTATAATTGTAGCATCTATACTTTTAGTAAGTTTACCCTTATACATAAATCCACCTATGGCAATTGTAGAGATCATCTCTTCTCCAAATAGTTTACCATAGGTTCCTGCAGCTCCGTAGAGTGCTGTAAAGTTTTTAACTGAGTTTACTCTTACAAACAAGAGTGTGTTAGATATTGATTTAGGCATTAGACTTAAACCGTCTGATACAACACTGATGTGTTTGTTGCCTTTTTTATTTGCTCCTATCCATGAACGGACACAGGAGATATTACCGATCTTAGCATTTACCATGTAATCGGCTGAAAAACCAAGAGAAGAAGTACCATCTCCTTTTACTCTTGTAAAAGACATAGTACCTCTTGCATCTTGTGCTCCATCAGACTTAGTCTGAATACCAACTAAATCACCAGTTACTAATATTGCGGGCTTAGCAACTTCGGCTTTAGCTTTATTGGCTGCTTTTGCAGTACCACTAGACTGAGTTTTTTGTTGCTCAGTTTTAGTTTCTTCTACTTGTTGGTCTGTGGGCTTTTCTTCTTGTACTTGCGTTTTTTCTTCGGTTTTACCTCCGCTACCACTTCCTCCACCTTGGGAGTTTCCACTACTGCTTCCACTACCACTGGAGTTTCCACTGGAGCTGGAGCCACTGCTTCCTCCATTACCTTCTCCGCTGCCACTACCACTTCCGGGGTTGGTGTTGTTGGAGTTGTCGGAATTCCCGCTTTGATTTTCTGGTGAGTTTCCTCCATTGCTGCTGTTTCCAGTTTCTCCTGACGAACTGCTAGAAGAATTAGAATTACTAGAGCTACTACTAGTACGATTCCGAGAATTAGTTCTGCTGTCATTGGTTTTATTATTTTGATTTGTTGTTCCTACGTTAGATCCTGAAGAAGTGCTAGATCCTACATCTATGTTTACACTACCAACATTTGAAATAGCCCCTAAGTTCATTACATTGCTTACAATGTTTAGAGTCGTATTTGTTGTGGTAGTCGTAGTTGTAGTTACTCCAACTCCTTGACAGGGTGATGTATTTTTATACTTCAAATATACACTATTTATCCAATTATCAAATGTTCCGTCTTGTAATTCTGTATAAGAGAATGTTTTAACCTGTCCGTAGTAAGCAATTACTATAGGACTAGACATATCTGCATTAATAAATTTTAATTCTTGAGTACAAGGATCTGTATAAGAATACATAAAGCTCTGCCCATTTACGGACAGAGCTATAAGCATTAATAAAATTAGTATTTTAGTTTTTAAATACACCTGACTTAATGAGATTTTGGATCACATTAGTACAAGCAGTTTCAAGAGACTTACGAGTAGCTTTACCCACAGTACTTTGGGAAAACTTCATATCGTCTAAAGACTTTAAGAAAGATTCACCTGTCTTTGTAGATTCACCTTCACCAGAACCAATGTAGATCTGACCTGTTTTAGCATCCACAAAACGGACCTGTAAACGAATGAAGGTAGTAACCACAACTTTTGACTTAAGGCCATCAACTTGCTCGTCTTCATCAACAGCAAAATCAGCCACAGTAACATAAACAAAGTAGTGAGCAGGCTTAATCTTACCTTTTCCATCAATAGGTTCATCAAATACACCTTTCTTTGAAGCTTTAAATTGAGTGACCATTCTTTCTTTGATCTCTGACTTTTCTTCTGTGAATATAAATCTGTTTGTTTCATCCAAATAATCAAGTACAGACTCAGCAAATCCTAGACCTACATTCTTCTCTTGCAGAGCAGGATACAAAGCTAATACCTTAGTCATATCCACGCTTACTACTTGTACTGTTTTTTTAATAGAATCTGTATAGTTAGATACAGTAGAGATATCCTTCACCTCTACTGTATCTTCTTCAGTTGTAGTCTTCATAGAACCACAACCCATTAACAGAAATACTAACCAAAGTCTATTGAAAAATCTACCAAGGGTCTTCTTCATCAGCTTGTGGTTTAGTTGCAGGAGCAGCAGGTTGAGCAGCAGGTTTTTCAATCACACGTTCTTTGATGATTGTGTTAGTGCCACCACCACTAGATTGCTTCTGTTGGTTAGTGTTGTTGTTTTCTAAGTTTACGTTGATTACAGGCTGAGCAGATTGCTCTGTTTTAGCCTCTTCTTTAGGTTCTTCACCACCGAAGTGGGTAGCAAACCAAGCACCTCCTGCAGTTACAGCAGTGGTGACTGCGCCTATGATTGCTTTTTTAGTAGCAGACATTACGCTTTCTTCTTTTTCTTCAGACATATTATTAGGGATTAGTTGTGTTAGATAATGACTCTCCGTCTTCCTCATCGACTTTTTGTATTAACATCTTGTCACGATCTTCAGAGTTAAACCAGTAATCAACTACTTTATTTAAGTTACCTACAAAGGCACCTAAAAGAATAAGTAATAGTTCTTTCCAGTCTTCGCCAATAGATGCTCCAAAGAACACTGCTGAGTTAATACCTACGATAATTAAAGTAAATAAGCCTAATACGATGGCAGTAATTTTCCAACGATTAGCTTGCATTTGTTGCAACATATAATAGAACCTATTCTTAGGATCTACTTCTACGGGTTCTGCTTGGGTAAAACCAAGTGTCTTTTTGATATTCATGTGTTTATTTATTTACTACGATTTTAGAATGCAATACTTCATGCTCTGTTACCACAGTAAGCACATAAACGCCATCTGAGAGACGATCTAGGTTAGCACTATACTTGTACTTACCTGCAGGCATCTTCTCGTTTAGAATGGTCTGTATGCGTCTTCCTACTTCATCAAAGATTGATACATCTACATCAGCATCCTGTTTAATCTGAAACTGGATCTGCACTGCACCATCTGTAGGATTAGGGAATACAATTACAGAGTTAAGATCATTTAAAGAAACAACTCCTTTGTTAATTCTACGTACCTCTACAATACCCATAGCTGGGGTGATGTTCATGTCTTTTGCTTTTACATCTCCTACATACTTAGCACCAGTCCATAAAGCTGCAGTAGCCCAAGAGTCTTGTGGTTTCTTAGCAATAAACTGCAGAGTAAATACTTGCTCTCCATCATTTAAGAAGTTCTCATTAGTTAAGTCAGCTGCTCCCCAAGATACTGTACCGTTAGAAGGGTTTAAGTAAGAAGTCCACTTCATCATCTTTTCGGTGTTCTCTACTTTCTTAAACTCTAAGTAAGCAGTGTCATAACGCAAGTCTAACTGAAGAGCTCCTAACTGCTTACCATCTGTAAGAACTTTAACAGGAACGTTAACTAAGTTACCTTCATCTACAGTTACTTTAGGCATATTAATCTCAATAGTTTCTGCAGGGAAATCATAAGCTACAGTCTCATCAATGATATAACGCTTAGCATTAGCTGGGTTTGTAATCTTGATAGGAGTCAAACGAGCCATCTTAAAGCCAGTAGAGTTTGCATCCCCTTTAACAGCTACGTAGTAAGTAATAGAATCTTTACCGTCAATAGAGTAGTTGAAGTTATTTACAGTAGAGTAAGTAGAAGTTAAGTTAGTAGCTGATCCATTAATAGCATTGTACTCAGCAACTGTAAAGAACATTACATCTTTCTTAGAGTTAGGCCAACTAGAGAATCTACCTGCTAAACGTCCGTAAACTGAGTATACGTCAGCAATAGTGATAGAACCATCAGTGTTGTTTACATCCATTGTGTAGTAATCAAATCCTTTAGGAGTATACTGAGCTAAGATAGATTGGTTAATCTTCTGTGCATCTGCAGTAGAGAATACGTTACCAGGAGTCATTGTATCTCCTTTAACTACCATACGTACATCCCAGTAAGTAGTATCTAAGAATTTACGGAATACAACATGTCCTACTGAGTTAGTTGCTTTAGCTTCTACTTGAGTCCAAGAACCAGTAGGAGATTTCTTTTCTAGAGACACCCACAAGTTCTTAGCATCAGAACCTGTTACGTTTTTAAACTTAGCAGCAAAGCGTAATACTTTCTGATTGAAACGACCTCCGTAAGAGTAAACTACCAAAGTAGTATCGTTACCCCAGTTAGTAGCAGCTTTGTTTGCAAATGATTTAACACCCGCAACTTTCAAGGTCTTAATAGAATCTAAGTTGTTCCAAACTGCACTACCTGCGTGTGTGAAGGTTAAGTCAAATGTAGCTCCGTTAGAGTAGTTAAAAGTAGCACTAGATCCAGTGTAAGCCAAAGTTACAGTCAAGAATCCTTGTGCATTACTATCTACATACTGTAAGTATTGATCTGTGCTAGAGATTTTTAAAGAAGGAACTACAGCAGTAAATGCAGTGTTATCGTAGAATACACGGAACTGCATACCTGTAATCTTCTCAGAGGTAGCAGTGTTATAGAAATGTAAAGGTGCTACAGTCTGCCCAGCAGTAGTAGTAGCAACTTGATAACCAGAGTCAATGACGACCCAATGACCTGTACCTGGGGAAGTAGCAGAAGATTGTGCTGATGCATTGCCAACCAACAATGTCAACACCCCAATGATAACTTTAAATAGTTTATTCATGTGTTTTAGTTTTATTTAATTTGTGTATTTGCTCTATTGCATTTGCCAGTAACCATGGCTCAGGGGTTGGTAATTTATTTATAAACGCTAGTTCGTAGATATAGCATCTTAGTTCTTCTTCTTCCTCTGATTGTTCTATTGGATGCAATCTGTAGTATAAGTGAAGACTTTCGTGTACTATAACACAAGCTAGGTTAGGTATCGAATTTATTTTTATGTCTCCTGTAGCAATATAAATTACATTACCATCTTGAGAGACATTGTTAGAGGAATAGGAACTTATCCAAAAGTCTATGATGTCTACGACATCTATTACTCTAGTGTATGTGTTGACATCTGTTTGAGCAATTAAACTCAGGGCAGAGTCTACCCTTAAATCCCAACCATCCCCTGCCTTCAAAACTTTAATCTGTGAAGAACAGGGGATAGAGAGAATAAGAAAAAGACTTACGAGAAGTCCTTTCATTTACTTGATATCTTTAGACTCAATTAAAGTATAGGTGAAAGAATTACCACCCAATGAAGCAGCTTTCTTACAGATAGCCATAAATGCATCAAAGTCCGCAGACTTCTTGAACACTTGGCAACCCTCAGACCAGTTCTCAACGTAAGTAGAATCTGCACCAGCTTTATGAATGTTAATACCGAAAATACCTTCTTGTATCTTAGATTCATCATAGTTCATGTCTTTGTTAGCATCACGGTAAACTTTTACGTTTGCCTTCTGTTTCAAAGCTTCATACTTACCTTGGTGTAGATTGATGTGGTGTGAACCTGAGTATTGACCAGGTACTAAGCGAGCAACTCCAGCAGCGTTGTGGAATTCTTTAACACCTTTAGTTCCAGGATCAGTGGTAGCAGGCCAAATCTTAAATTTCCACTCACCATTCTCTTTGTAAGAAATAGTTAAGTGATCATCAAATACATTAGTTACTTTAGTACCAGTAGAAGAGTTACGTACACCAATGATGTTTACGTTGAATTCTCCATTCTCGAAGTACTTGTAGCCTTTAGCTTTTACAGCGGCTTCAATTTGTTCTCTTGTATAGCTCATAATAGTTTATAGTTTATAGTTTATAGTTTATAGTAAATAATTCCAGTTAGTCTTGCTTTTAACTTTTCCTTGGCAGTAAGATCTTAGTTTACCGTAGTTTATTCCAGTAGTTTCTGAAGCTATTCTAAGGTTCTCATAGATCTCTCCTGTTTCGGCATTGATTACTTGTTTAGATTTAGGATTGTCTGCTCCCAGTCTACCAGGATTAACTCTATTCTTAAAAGCTTCAGAGTTCTTTAAAGACTCTTTTATTTTAAGTTTAGTTTCTTCTGTAAGGGTGCTACCTAATCTACTCTGTCTAAGTTTTTCTTTTGTTTCCTCAGAATGATTCTTTCCATAAAAGTGGTTCTTTTCTCCCACTCTTAATTTAGCTACTTCAGATAGATTCTTACGCATAGATTCTGGTAAAGATTTTCCTGTCCAGTATCCAACTTCATGTCTCCAACCTAAAGTACCTTGACCTCCATCAGTCCAATTAACAAGAGTACCTCCACAAGTATCTACTCTGCCATACATACTTATCAGTTCTATTTCTTTAGCACAAGCTTCTTCAAAAGACAAATCATCTAACATAATTTCTACTCTATACCCAGAGTTTTTTACAACATTATGCCAGTGTTGATTTCTACTTTTAGTTTGGTGTGCTCTAGAATAATTAGAATCTGTACCTAATCCAATATAGAAAGGTACATTCTTATCTAACCTGATATGTCTGTAGACATAAGCCATTTTTATTCAGCAGACTCTCCTTCCTTCTTTTTCATAATTTTTTCTGCACTGGTCAAAGAAAGACAACCAAATGCCAACAAAGCAACAGCATCTACCAAAGGAGTAGAAGGAGCAAAGTGAGCTTCAGTAAAAGAGTTAGCGTACAATGTAGCGCATAAAGTCAATGTGCAGACTAAGCCACACAGACGTTTCATAGAGACAACACCCTTCTCATCTTTGAAGAGGCCTCCGATAAAGTTTAATAGTTTCATATAGTTACCTTTTTTTAGTTTGGTTAATAAAAAAATACCGTAATCTTCTAGCAACCACTTAGACAGTAGCAGTGTGAGGAATACAGAAAAACTCACCATAAGGACGGTATCTGAGAAAATGTTCAAAGCAACTTCGGACTTTCATAGATTAGACTTTAGGTGAGAAAAGGTTGGTTCGTAACAAAGATAAAACTTTAAAAAAATAAGTCAACTGCTTAACTATAAAACAAAAACCCCCAGATTTCTCTGAGGGTTTATGTTTAAGTTGTTTAAAATTACTTAAAGAACTTCTGCGTCTGTAAAAGGAACTACTGGAGTCTCTCTTGCAGGAGCTTCGTCAGCAATGTGCTCATAAGTCTCTAAGTTGATCTGACCTTTACCATAGGTCTCTTCGATCTTCTTGAAGAACTCTGATTGTTCTTTGCTTACTTCTTTCATTACGTCCATTACTTGAGTCTTTACAGACTCTAAGTCAGACAATTGAAGTTCAATCTTACCCAAGTCCATAATTACGTTCTGGGTTTTTTGTTGGAAGCCTTTGATTGCTTCGATTTCTTGTTCGGTTAACTTAGTTGCCATAATATTGATTTAGTTGGTTTATGCAAATATAGTTCCTTTTGCTTAGGTAATGACAATTTGTCTACCAAATTAAGCTTTTACTAAGCCCAATTCTTCGATAGCCCAATCAGAAATTACTGAATCATCAGTACCCCAAGTAGCTACAATCTCTGCAGGAACAGTTAAGTTACCTTCTGTCAAAGTGGCACCTACGCTTACTACTTCTGCACCTTCAGAGTCAGTGCTAGTAGATTCGCTTTTGATAGCCCAATACAAAGAAACAGTGCTAGGGTTAAGAGAGAAAGAAAGAACGGTTAAGTCTAAGTACTCACCAGTACCTTTACCAGGTACGCTTACGGAATTAATTTTTGTTGCCATGGTTATAAATTTTTGTATACTTTACAAATATAATTTAATAAATTAAAATGTCAATAGGTTACATTGCGGTTGAAGTAACTCTTTGCCAAGTAGTTCCATTATAAAAACAGATAGTCTTAAGATCTGTGTTATAGACTTGTAAACCTTCTGCTGGAGAGGTAATAGCAAGAATCTGTGCAGTAGTAAGTCTGGGGGCTAGGAAACCTTGCGTTGTGCTATCGGCTTGTAAAATGGCACTTGCGTTAGGTGTAGCAGTATTTAGATAAGCACCACCATAAGTTGAGTGAACTGCAAATACATTTGCGTTACTATATGCACCACTTAATGTTGGGTTAAAATAAAATCCACGCAATATGTTGGCAGAAGAGTCAACTAACATATTACCACTAACTTGAATGTAATTACCTGTTGCACCACCTTGTAACCTACCACCGCCATTAAGGTGAATTAAATTACTATTAGCACCACCATAAGGTTGTAGTTGCGTACTTAAAAAATACGCACTTGTATCAGTTCCAATACCTGTACTTGCTCCTAAAAAATACCCACTATTATTGTAGATAGAACCATCAAATATATTATAGTTCGCCTTGAATACTAATCCATCATTTGATTGTGTAGCCATTAAGTTCACACCCGCTTGAATTTTCATAAACACTCTTTGACCATACACACTATCATGTGGAACAACAATTTGACCTAATCCCGATGCAGTTGTGCCAATAAATAATTCACCATTATCTTTTTGTTGCAATAAGTTTGTACCCGCACTGTTCTGTACTAACAGCGATGTAGTTCCTGAAGTGGATCCAGATCCTTTTATAAAAGCATTTCCATTTACTTGTAGTTTGTATCCGTTGTCTGTAGTAGTTCCTATAGCAACGTTACCTGTAGATATCAATGAAAATCCTAGACCAGTAAGACTATGGTAAAAATCAAGTCTATTAGTCGCTCCTCCTGGACCTACGTTATATCTGACACTTCCACCCCAAACTGAGTTGTTGCCTGTTAAATATAAACCTGATACATCTCCTGCATTACCTCCTGTCTCAGAAAGGTATAAGTTAGCACCATTACTTTTTTGGAATCTTACATCTCCTACCACATCTAACTTATAAGCAGGTGTAGTAGTTCCTATTCCTACGTTACCACTACCAAGTATTTTTACTCTTTCTGTATTACCTGCATACAATCCTAAGTGATATGAACCATTAGCATTTCCAAACTCCACATCTCCTGTTGCATCATTGTATCTCCAGAAAGATTGCACATTACCGACTACTGAAATCTGAAAACCTAAAGTTCCAGAAGAACCCACTCGGTTGTGGGTAAAGTAGTTAAGTGAGCTTTGTAAAACAGTGTTTGAAGCACTTGATGCGTATATTCCTTTACCGCTTGAAAATAACAAATGATCCTGTAACCTCGTTGTCCCATTCACATCAAGTTTATACCCAGCATCAGTGACGGTGTTAATAAGGACGTTACCAGTACTTGCTACAGAAAGTGCTGCAATTGAATTGTTGTATAATCTAAATTGACTAGAAGATGCAACCATATATATTCCAGCGCTAGGGTCTAGGCTTAAACTTTGACCTGCTGCTATTGATACACCTCCATTTATTGTTAATAGATAACCAGGAACTAATCCTGTAGTTCCTATACCAACATTACCTCCGTTAAAGATTACATCACCACTAGTTGTTTCTATTGCTCTGTGAGTAGTCCCAGTAAGAGATGTAAGGGTTGGGTTGTAGTAGAATCCTCTAAATATACCAGAATAAGTTCCTGTATTGTTAATTGTTGGAGCAAGTAATAAATGGTTACTAATTGCATTACCTGAAGACCAAGCGTAAGTCGGTGAACTAGAAAGTGTAGAATGAGTTCCTGAAGTATTACCAGACGATGATCCTGTTACTTGCCAAATATTAAAAAATCTATTTCCTCCAAGAGTAAAACCAATATTCCCTTGACTACCACAGTTGTTAAAAATATTAACATCTGCACAAGTTCCACTTATACCAAGATAATAGTCTACTAAGTTTAAAGTTCCACTTCTTACAACTGCAGTACCATTAACATCTAGTTTGTATCCAGCATCAGTTGTTCCTCCTATAACTAAACTTCCTGTGCTAAAGTAACTAGTTTGTCCTGGTTTAAGGTAAATATAATTATTAGAGTTAGCTTGTTGCCAAATACGGAATTCGCTTAATCCTGCACCCGCATCATAGAAGTTAGCAAACTGTCCACCTCTTTGGGTAAATCTGACAATCTCTGAAGCTACTCCACTAGTTACTCCATTGCTCATACCGTCTATAGTAAGAGCAATATTGTGGCTAGAGGTAATTCCTCCTGCAAACCAAATCTGTGGAAGAAAAGTCCATTTTCCTGTACTTACAGCAATTCCACCAGAATTTAGTCTTAATTCAGGATCATTTTGATTGTATCCTATGTGAAGACGTGCTTCATTAACTCCTGGGTTAGTACCATTAAGTCCAGACAAAAGCAGTAGGGTATTACCTTCTCCATGAACGGTTGTTGTTGTTACAAAAGCTGATCTGATTCCCCCAAAAACTTCTAATTTATAAGTAGGTGATGTTGTTCCTATTCCCACATTACCTGCTGAAGAAATATAAACCCTAGAAGTAAAAGTATTGTAAGGAAATCCTGCTCCTGTACCTATTTCAAATTGTCCTGAGTTTTCTGTATCAGCACCTATACTCCAAGAAGGAGTTCCTGTTTTTCCAAAAAGAATTCTAGGATAAAGATTATTAATAAACAAACCACCATTAGCCCCTGCATTTACTTCTAAGTTTCCTCTGAAGACACCTGTTCCATTTACATCTAGTTTATAGCCAGAGTCTGTAGTGGTATTGATGAGAACATTTCCTGTACTTCCTACAATAGTAAACAGTCTTCCGTAGTTATTACGGAATGCAAATCCTACGTTAGTTCCACCATAGAAATCAATTCTAGCTTGATCTGATTTATAAATACCTTCA
>Ga0222713_10000758_pt1 | contig 36573 bp, 46 predicted proteins | sample C33_649DmetaG_FD_165061 | JGI IMG/M metagenome (GOLD analysis project Ga0222713, IMG submission 165061) | Estuarine water microbial communities from San Francisco Bay, California, United States - C33_649D | ecosystem: Environmental > Aquatic > Marine > Unclassified | place: USA: California... | reverse complement strand
CGTGCCCTGATCCGCGCCATCCTGCGCGCGGCGGTGCGCGAGTGGAACTGGCTCGACAAGGAACCCTGTCTGCGCGCGGAGGCAGAACCGCGTCGCCGAGTGGCGTACCTGACGCGGCCGCAGGCTTATGCCTTGATCAGCGCACTGCCCGCGCACTACCGGCCGGCGATCCGGTTTGCGTTGCTGACGGGCTTACGCAAATCCAACGCAATGGAACTCGATTGGGCAGACGTGGATCTTGACCGCGGGATGGTTATCGTGAATGCCGAGGATGCCAAAGCTGGGCAAAGAATCCTCGTCCCGCTGAACGCCCAGGCGCGTGAGTTGCTGGCACAGATCCCCCACCGCACCGGCCGCGTGTTTGATTGCCCGGTCCGCGTCAGTCCGTCAGTCTGGAAGTCGGCCACCAAGCAGGCCGGCGTTGAAGGTTTCCGGTTCCATGACCTGCGCCACACTTGGGCCTCCTGGCACGCGATGGCCGGCACGCCGCTGTCAGTGCTTCAGGAACTAGGCGGCTGGCACTCGGCGGCGATGGTGCAACGCTACGCGCACCTGTCCCCCGAACACCTGGCAGCCGCGGCAGAGCGCGTCAGCTTGTAAGCAGCGCCGCCTCAGCCTGCCGGCGCCTGACCAGCCCCGGCAGCACGCGCCCGCCGCCCTTGGTCCACAGCATGAACGCGGCGGCTGCGCCTTCCCAGTCCTCGCGCTGGACCTTCATTCGGACGCTCGAGCGTTGGAAGTTGCCGAGGCCGACGTTGTAGCTGAAAGAGACGCAAGCGTCGAATGCGCCTTGATGACCATCAAGAGCGGGAGCAAGTCGAAGAACACCACGCTCAAAAGCAGCGACATCAGCCTCGAATAGCGCATCAATTTCGTCCTTGCTGAATACGCGGTTGTCCTCCGGCCGCAGTGGGTACTCTTTGCGGATCATCGGCACCTGGCGCTCTGGCGACCGCGTGATCGGCAACCTGATCTGCTGCTGGTACAGGACATGGCCGAAGCCTGTCGTCCAGATGTGCGATGGACACAGGTAAGGGCGGGATCGGCAGCCCTCGAACTGGTGCATGACCGCAGCGCCAGCGGCCGACAGTCTCATTTCTTCCAGTTCCTGGACCCAAACCAAAAGCCAATGATTCCGCCCAGCATCGCCATTTCATCGTCAGAAAAAATGACCGTGGTGATGCTGACCAAGTCTTCGATGCTGCTGACCAGGCCGGGATGCATGAATACATACGCGGTCAGCGCGACGTTGATTGCAATCAGTTCAATAATCAGCAGGTACGTCACTGTCGGGCGCACGGTGCCGACGTAATTGGCGACCCAACGCGACGCCTTCTCGAGAACCTTCTTGTCGTGGTCAAGCGCGGCGACCGTCATCTGCGCGTCTGTTTGCATCGCGACCTGATCCGTGCGGATCTCTTCCATCCGCGCTTGGGCCGCGAACCCCTTGGCCGCAAGCTCAAGCTCGCGCTCAGTTTGAATGCGCGCCAGGTCAAGCTCATGCCGCTTGTCCTGTTTGTCTTGGAAGAAGTCAAGGAGCTTTGGCAGTCCAGAAACAAGCAGTCCGCCCAAGGTTGAAATCAGTGACAACATCAGACTCTCCCCAACAAACGGACACTGATCCAGGTAATGACTGCTGCGATTGCAGTGATCAAGATGGAGATCAGCGTGTACTGCGCAAATGTCTGGATTACTTTGATCCGCTCAATCCGCGCCTGAATCTCTGCCCGCTTGCGCGCCTCGCGTTCGCGTGCTGCCCGCGCCTGGAATTGCAGCCAGTCTTCCCACATACCTGGCCGGCCGGCGTAGATCATCTCCTCGCGCAGCCTCTCTTCTTGCTGGCGCAAGGTTTCCAGCGCCATGAACTCTTCAAGCTCGGATTTGTTGCCCTTGCTGTTGCTTTTGCGTTGCAGCGCAGCCTTGGCATCAAAGTAATCAAAGACCGCTTTCCCGGCAGAGACAATCTCCCCAGAGTGGGAGATCGCCTCGCGGATGACACTGAAAGCGGCGTTTGCCGCCATAAGTTCCGCGAGCATGATTAGAGTTTCAGCACAAGGCCGAGCAGCAAAATGAACACCGCGCCGAATGAGCCGATCAGGATGTGCTCAAGGCGCTTGAGCCTGGCATTGATCCCCGCATACCGCTCCGCACAAACGGCCTCATGCACAGACAATTTGCTTTCCACGTCGAGCACGGTTTATTACTCCAATGCTTGAATTTTTGCCGTGAGGGCTGCGAGTTCAGCCATCAACTGTTCTTTGGTGGGTGCGGGTGCAGGTTCTGGTGCAGGGGGTACCGGGCGGTTGTCAACGAACTGGCCGTTAATGTAATCCCAATCAATTCCAGCGCCTTCCGGCAGCAAAATCCAACCCTGTTGTGCAGCAAATTCTGAATCGGCAACAACAGAATTTATTACTTTGTCATTTTCAATCACTGCGTACGTGTTCATGTTTTATTCCTTAAACCCAATACACACGAATTTCACCGCGAGCGCCATCTTGGGAATATAAATTAGGTGCCCAGCTTCCACTACCGCCGCCGCCTCCCGGTATAGAAGGTTCCTGTAAAGATGAGGAATCTGTGCCATAAAGATACCATGTTGCGCCCCCTAATCCCCCATTTGATGCATCTCCACCCCTGCTATAACGCTCTCCGGAACTAAGTGCAATAATAACTTGAGCGCCAACGCCCCCTCTTATATTTATATCTCCACCAGATGCCGTCCCTCCAGCGGAAAGCGCGTGTCCTACAGTAGAGCCAGAACCAGAACCTACTCCACCAATCCCGCCATTTGCAGTTAGAACACCAAATGTTGATGCGCCTCCATTACCCCCCGCGCCTGCGCTGTTATATCCACCTCCAGCAGACCCGCCAGACCCAACTGTTGCGGTAATTGTTTGGCCGGGAGTTACATTTATCCAACCTGCCGAATAACCACCGCCACCGCCGCCGGGGGGAAGATAAGTATTTATTTTTCCACCACCGCCACCGCCGCCCCATGCTTCAGCGTAAATTCTGTAAACACCAGCAGGGACTGTAAACGTGCCACTAGATGTAAAGATTTGATAGTTGTTGCCGTTTAATCTTTCTAGTTGAAAATTAGTCCCATTACAAACAATTAACCAAATATCACCGGGGTTTAAATTTGCTGTTGCCACACCGCCAATAGTTTCCGCACCATTAGGGTCAACAGTAATAACCCCAGTCCCCAAGTTTTGTAAATACAGAAACCAACCGTTACCCAAAGTAGTTGCGGCAGTTAAGCTTAGTGTCCATGTACTCGTGCAGCCAAACAAATAGCCTTTATCCCCCGCTACCGCTGTATACGTTGTAGACTTTGCTGCGTAGTTTATGGATGCTCCAGCCGCAGCCCAAACAGGCGCACCTGCTCCAGTTGACTGTAAAAAATATCCGTTAGTACCCGCCGCCAAAAATGCAGTAGTACCAGCACCAGACTGATAGGGGACTTGCCCCGCACCGCCGCCTGCAAGGTTCGTGGCGGTAGTAGCAGTACTTGGAGTGCCCCAACTCGGCGCACTAGACCCATTGCTTTGCAGCACCTGACCGGCTGATCCAGCCGATCCAGCAATCGTCAGCCCGTTGGTAATGTTTGGCGTATCAAGCGTCTTATTAGTCAGCGTCTCTGTCCCGGTCAGCGTAGCCGCGACTGGTGCTTTATCTGCCGCATCTCTTGCTTTGCTCATTTTTTAGCCCACCCAAGAAACCATGATGTAACCGGAACCACCATCGCCGCCCGCTGCGTTGATTGCCCCACCACCACCACCACCGCCAGTATTGGCAGACGCAGACGCCCCGCCGGCAGCGCCTGCGCCATACGAACCACCACCGCCGCCACGGCTGGAACTGCCAGCGCCGCCAGGCCCCATACTGTTGCCGCCAGAAGACCCATTTCCTCCACCTCCACCACCGCCTTGCCCAAAGAAAACTGACGATCCGTTCAATCCGACAGATCCCGCATCACCGCCAGAACCGCCATTGGGTCCGCCGCCATTTGCGCCAAAGTTGCTGTTAGACGTTAATCCCGCAGCGTGATAGCCACCACCACCGCCGCCGCCGCCGTTGCTAGTTGCATTTCCTTTACCGCCACCGCCGCCGCCGTATGCGGTTAATGATCCAAACGTCGTATTCCCGCCGACAGCCCCTGCTACATTTACCGCACCTCCTGAACCACCGACTCCAACTGAGTAAGAAATAGACGCACCTGGATTGACTTCTAAGTCTGAAACGACGATTGCTCCACCGCCGCCCCCGCCAGCACGATAAGTTGCGGTATAGCCACCGCCGCCACCGCCGCCTCCGCCAACCAAAAACACACGCACTCCGGTCACGTTAGCTGGAACCGTCCAAGTGCCGGGGCCAGAAGTAAACACCTCAGACTGGCTTTTGCCGCCGCTAAAAAATTGTGAAAGTGTGCTCATCTAAATTCTCCTCAAACAAACACCCAGCCCAATGAAGCGTCGGCATACATCAACTTGATTGCGGCGTTGATCGTGTCAACCGTTAAGTCTTCATCAAGCCCTTGAATCTTGTTGCCATTGCGAGCCACGACACAGGTAGTCGTTCCGCTCAAGTTGCTGATACCAACCGTATCTCCGGAAGTAGGCGACGCAGGCAATGTGAGTGTCAAAGATGCAGTCAAAATATATTGCCGGTTGACTGCTGCGTTAGTATTGGTTCCGGTAATGATTGGCGTGGTAGCTGCAACAGTAAACGCGCCGTAGGCCACCAAGTCAACGATGTCTCCAGACTGACAACCAACCGTAAACACGACGGTCGTGCCATTCGTGGCCGTGAAATCAGTCCCGTCAACTTGTTTGACACCGTTTAGGTAAACATCGACATAGCCAACGTCGTAAACAATGCTGAACGTAGTCTGACTAGCCGTTGCTGTATAAGTCTGTCGATTAGAGGTTCCATTGACGGATGACCCAGCGTCTTGCCACGCTGAACCGTCATACACGCGCAGGCGCGAGGCGCTGGTATTGAAGTACAACATGCCAGCCGCCAGCGGACCGCCATCATTGTCTGTTGTAGGATTGGACGACTTTGCGCCTAAATAAGTGTCATCAAACTGATCCCAACTGGCCGCAGCAGAAGCTGCGGATGACGCTGCCGACGACGCACTACTCGAGGCAGCAGACGCGGAACTTGCTGCATTCGACGCGCTTGTAGCCGCCGCCGCTGCCGAGGCCGCTGCGGACGTCGTGCTGCCAAAAATTGTGTCGATGTAGTTCTTGGTCGCCGCGTCCTGGGCATTCGTCGGATCACCCATTCCGGTGATCTTGTTCGTGCCCATTGCCAACGCGCCAGACATCGTCCCGCCGGCCAGGTTCAGCTTGGCATTCAGGAACGAATCGGTCTGCGCCTGCGTGTAGGCGTCGGAGATGCCAAAGCCTGCCAGCGTCGTCGGGTTGGTTCCGGCCGTGATCCGGCCCCACTGATCAACCGTGACTGATTTGTAGGTCGATGCCGTCACGCCGGTCGTTGCCAGGTCAATCTCGTCTGCACCGACAACGATCCTGGCGCTCGACGCGGTGTTCACGTTCAGCGTATTTCCGGTCTTGCTCATGCCGGTGCCGGCAGTGATCTGACCAGCACCACTGAACTGCGCCCAAGTCACCGCGGTCACGCCCAGCGTGCCGCCGGCAGACACCGTGCAGATGTATCCGTTATTGCCGTTCGTTGTGCCCTGCTCGATGAACGTGAACGCGGCGACAAGCTCATTCCAGGTGTCGGCGTCAGTCGATCGTGTCCAGGTGCTGGCTGAACAGACGTAGATCCCGTTCTGCGTCGCGTCGGACTGGTTCTTGACCAGCACCCGCTGGCCTGCGGTCACGGCGATCCCGTCGATCGTCTGAGTGTTCGACAGGCTGATGTTTGCGGTGGTTGCAACAAGGCAAGACGCCTTGGCATCAATGCCCTGCGCGACGTTGTCGACATACGACTTAGTCGCCGCATCGCCGTCCGCGGTCGGCGTGCCCAGGCCCGTAATCTTGTTGGTCGACATCGCCAACGCGCCGGTCAGCGTGCCACCCGTCAGCGCCAGCCTTAGTGCGTCCTGAGCGTCAACGTATGCCTTGTTGGCTGCGTCACCGCTGTTGGTCGGGTTGGGCAAGTTGGTGATGGTGCCGGCACTCCCGGCATTCATGTCCAGATCACCGTTGATCGTGACGTTGTTGAACGTCGAGGTGCCTGACGCGGCGGTGATGTTGCCTAAAACTCCACCCGTTGCTGTAAGCGCACCAGTCAAGGCAAGCGTTGAGCTAAAGGTGACAGCACCAGTTACCGCAAACGTGCCGCCGACTGAGGCGTTTCCTTGCGCGGTGAACGCCTTGCCTGCCGGCACCGTAAGCCCGACCGTCGAGAACTGCGCGACGTTGACGCCCAGGATGGACATCCAGACCGAGCCGGAACCGCTGCGGTATAGACCGCTGTTTGTCTCGTTCAGGTAGGACAGGCCAGGCGCGCTGACCGTGCCGTCCGCGATCCTGAACGGCGCCAGCATGCCCCCGGCGCCGGTCCGCGACAGCGAGTTCGTTAACTCATTGGCAACGTCCTCGAGCGTGTCGTTTGCCCAAGTCGACTCAATCGTTGTGCCTGGCACCACCGGGTTGCCGGCGGGCAGTGTGTAGACTCCAGAACCGTTGCGTGGCATGTTTACTCCTTAATCACTGAGCGTAGGCATCAACTGACTTTTGCAGCGGCCTACGATCCTCTTGCAGTTCCCCTGTTGCAACAATACCTGCATTCACCAAGAAACCGTTCAACTGGCGCAGCAGTTCTCGTTGCTTTTGAATGCTTGTCGGCTTCTCTAGCAAATTCGCCATGAGTGCAGGATTGTTAGCCGCTTCTTTCAAGATTTCCGTCACCTTTGCAGCAGGCAGTTTGTCAAAGAAGTTCCGAACCAATTTGGAACCTGCGCCTGCCGCGACCAAAGGAGCGCCACTGCCTTGACCCAACGCGCCTCCAATGTTTGCGCCCACAACGCGCTGCAAGAAATTGGAGAGCATGTCAGGCTCACCGACTAGCTTATCAATGTCTGAGCGCGTTGTGGCTGCCCGTTGAAGAGTCGCTGCCCGTTCGATAATTGTGTTCAACCGTTGCGACGCGGCTTGATCAAGAACGCCTGTCCTTGACATCGTTTCAAACAGGCTTTGCGAACCTTGTTGCAGGCTTGCCGGCCTGTTCAGCAATTGATTCAAACGCGCGAAGTCCAATGTCCCATCGCCGCGCGTTGCAGACGTAAACACAGACTCAAGCGTGGCTGACCGCAATCCTGCAATAGCTTCCGGCCCTGCGCGACTTGCCGATCGAACCAAAGAGTCGTAGTCGCCAACAGGATTTTTGCCACGCAAGATTTGCGTGACCGCCATTGCCGGGTTCTCAACGCCAGCGATTTGAGCGATCACAGAGCGGCCTGCGTTTTCGATGGCTTTATCTGTGCTGGCCGTGATCCTGAGCATTGCGCGCTCGGCTGTTTCGGCATTTGCCAACTGGTCGCGCAACTGCGGGAAACGCTCAAGAATCATTGAGTTCTTGTTTCTAAACTCTGCCAGTTTCTGCGGATTAACGCGTCCTGTATTCGGGTCAATTGCACTCTGAACAGCGCCTCTCAGGAACCTGTCCTGCGCGTTAATCATGGCATCTGCTTGACCGCCAAACCTGGCCGCATCCTCCAGTTGACGCATGCGAACATCGCCGCCAGCACCACCGGACCCAAAAGCACGCTCAAGAGTTGTTTCAGGCGCTATACGCGGGGCACCTGCACGATCCGTTGCAAGTGCTTTGCCGCCAAAGCCTTGAGTAAAGTTCTGATTCAATTCTCTTGAGAATGCGCGCGCCGGATCAATTGCTGCATTTTGCAACGCATTCAGATCGTTAAGCGCACCCTCAGAAATGAGCCTCATTTGCCGCGCAAGCTGGAAATCTCCGCGAGCTTCAGCACTTCTTTGCTCTGTCAGCGCGCGATTGCGAAGGCGCAGTAGTTCGCCAGACGTTACCTGCGCCTCTCCAGGTCGAGTAATCGAGCGACCAGTTGCATCAATAAGTCCAGTGTCTACAGCCTGATCAGCTTGTCTTGCCAGACCGCCAGTGAATGTCTCTACAGGCTGCGGGAATGTTTCGTTTGGCAGTAGTTCTTCCCTGATTCCCTGCCTTGCAGCCAGCACATTCGTAGGTTCAGCCGGGAGGTCGCGCGGAATCTGCCTCCAAAGATCTCCTTCTTGATCTCGAGCAGAACGCATAGCAGTCTCAAGGGCTTCCCTTCCCTCGACGCTTGCCTGAGTCATACCAGCGCGGTTTACATTGCCGACCTGTTCACGCGCCTGCCCTGCCTGCTGTTGAGCAGCAGCGGCTCGCGCTCTTGCAAGACCTTGCGTGCGGCCAACGCGCTCCTGTGCGGCGCGTGTTAAATCCATTGCGTCGCCAGTCCTGACGACGCCCTGACCGGCCTGCTGAAGTTCGCCAAACGCGCGGGGGATGTTGCTTTGAGCTTGTGCCGCAAATTGCGGACTTTGCTTGGCAAGCCTTGATTCAACGGCAAGAAGAGCCGGGCTTGCAGTCTGCTGCCCAGAAGTCAATCCAAGGTTAAACTGATCAGGCGACCGCAAGGCATTAATGATTGCTGACTTGTCCTCGCCTGTCTTGCTGACAATTTCCTGAACGATATTTGCAGCCTGCCGTTCGCGCCCTGCTTTAGAAACCGACGACAAAGCGCGCCCGACATTGTCTTTTCCAGATGAATAAGCTGATGAAAGAAGATTGGTTCGATTTGCAAAACCACCACCAACTTCACCTAAAAAACGAGCATAAGGGTCTCCTGGCGCGACTTTCTCAGCGCCAGCCGCGCCTGCAGCAGAACCAGCAGAAAGGCCAAGCTCAGTAGCAGCAAAGCGACCGGGCGCCGTTTGTATCATGCGCGTTACAGGGTCCATCAACGCTTTGGGCAGCGCAGATGTTGCCTTCATTGCCGCGCCGCCGGCCCCGACAGAACCAACAAGCGTTTCACCGCCGACCGCAAAGGGTCGATCTGACTTGTTAAGTTCTTCTACGTTTTGATAGGTAGGAACGCCAAGTTTCGCAAGCCCTCTTTTGATCGCAGCAGACCCGATCCAAGAATCCTCAAGATCAAGAGGCTGATCAAAAAGTCCAAGTTTGTGGCCCAAATATCCTGCTGCCGCAGTGCTCAAGTCTCCAGGAGTCCCAAGAATGTTTGCAATCTTGGTGTTTGCGCCCATCAATGCGGCATTCACTGGACCGCGACGCGCAGGCTCTTTAGCCGCGCGCTCAAGCCGGTCAAGCTCTTCAAGCTCTCGAAGCTCTTGCTGCTCTTGAGGTGTCAGGCTCATTGTGGTGCCCTTCCGTGTTTCTTGCGCAAAAACTCAAGTCTTTCTTTTTGACTGCTTCCAGACAAAACCGACCCAAGCGCGTTGTATTCCGCTTTCAGTTGCTTGAGTTGTTGCAACTTGATTGCGGCATTAGAAACGTGCGATTTTGTGTAAGCAGCAGGGTTCTGCAAAATAGAACTTTGAGCCTGAATGCCGTTGTCAAGAATTCCCTGAACCGCTGAAATTCGGTTAATTGCAGTACCTTTTCCAACAAACAATTGATTTGGCTCAATTGCTTGAGCATTAAACAACTGAACCAAATAATTTGACGGCCTTCCTGGCACGGCCTCTTGCAGAACTGTGCGCGTTGAGTTTGCCAATGCGCTAAGTTGCTCCGTTGCCTGCCTGCTTGCGTCTTGCGGATCGCCAGCATTGACTGCATCGCCAACCTTATTCCAAAAATTTTCCCATTTACCCCTTATGCCCATTGCGGTGTCTGGTGCAATGTCTGACTTAATGATGTTTGCTTGAGGCGCTGGTTGATTTTCTGGAGAGGGAGGCGCTTGAGGCGTTCTCAATGCGAGCAACGCCTCACGGTATGCTTGCAACTGTTGTTGGCCCTGTTCTTGGAAATTTTGCTGCCAAGCTCTTTGACGTTCTCTTTCGTCAGCCCTTTCTCTATCACGCCTTTGCTGCTCTTCAATCCGCTCACGCAGAAGGGCTGCCGCGCCTTCTTGCCGATCCGCAATCTCGGCCTCTCGAGACAACCTTGCAATCTGAGCTTTCGTGCGGTTCTCGGGCGACATCGCCATCGCGCGCTTTAAAAAGTGCGCCTGCACAGGAGCGTATTGCTCACCTGCGTAGCCGGCAGCAAGCGCATTCAGCAGCGACATGCCGCCATCATCACCTGCGCCCTGCCCTTCAAGCTCTGCAATCTGCTGACGCAGACGCAGCGATCGCGGCATTGTTGCTTGCATCGAATCCATCGCCAACGGTAACGCCCGCTGCGGTGCTGCCTGCGGAGCAGGTTGCGGCTGGGCAATAGGCATCTGCTGCGGAGCCTGCGCAAGCCTGGCTTGAATAAGGCGGCGAAGCCCTTCTTCGTCATAGTTGCCAACTTGCTCCATTGACAACTGCTCATACGGCGTTGCCATCACAAATACCCCTCTCCGGTCATAGACATATCAGAAGACTGTCCAAGCATGCTCCGGCGGCGAAGGTCTTCAAGCATTTTGCGCTGGCGCTGATTTAGGCCGGCGACATTGTTTGGACCTTCCGGCAATGCAGGGTTGAAATTAGGGTTTGACATTGCCCTATTAACCTCGCCCTGTCCCTGCTTGGCAAAGTAAGCCTGACCAAGCTGCCCCAACGCGCCGGCAATGCCAGGTCCGACGTAGTGCTTGCCAATCATCTGGCCCTGCTGCGGGGTCATTGCACCTTGACGAAGCGCATCAACCATTGCCTGCTTGCGCTTCAGTTCGTCCTGCTCAGGGCGCATCGCGCCCATCTGCAACAGGTAGTCGTAGAGCATTGCATCGTTATTCATTGCAGACCTCCGTAATCGACCATCAGGTAGCCATTGGCGTGACGCTTGACCAGGTCAGGCCGCACCTTCTGCACCTCTTGCGCCATCACGCCAACCTGGCGCTGGCCGAACATCGTGTACTCATACACACCAACGCCAATCGGGTGATCACCCAATTTGACGATGTTGGACTTTAGCCGACGGTCAGAGAACATAAACGCGGCGCTGCCCAACTGCGCCGCACTACCGAGCAGGTTGTTAAAGCCCGCCTGCTGGGCGTTGTACGCACCAAGCTGCGCGTCATAGCCCATCTGCGTTGCGCCAAGGATGTTTGGCGTCTCAGCCCGACCAGACTGATTGAACGACGGCATCTGAGGCATCTGAACCTGCTGGCCTGACAGGAGCGCGTTCATCTCGTTGAGCGACATGCCACGACGCTGTGCCTCTTCAGCGATTGCCTGCTGACGCAACTGGTTCTGATAGTTGGCGTATTGCTGGTTGAGCGACTGCTGCTGAGACAAGGCAGCGTTCTGAGCCGCCATGCGCTGCTGATCAAGCGATGCAGCCTGGCCCAGTGCCTGATTCTGAAACTGCGCCGCTCCAAGGTTCTGCTGATAACCGGCCTGAGCGGTGCCCATCTGCATGTTGTACAGACGCTGCGCCTCAGCACCAGACGCATCCAGCGCGTTGAAACGCTCGGCGGCTTGACGCTGGCCCAATTCTGTCAGAGCGCGGTTGTATGCTTCAGATCCTTGAACAAACCCCTGATTGGCAAGTTTCGTCTCAAGTTGCCGCTGCTGGTAGTCATGCACCGGCTGCATCTTCTGCATCAGTTGAGTTGCGACCGTGTCCCGGTAACTCGAGTCAAATTCAGGCAATGCACTGCCAAAGTTGTAGCTGGTGGTCAGACCAGGCGTGTAGTCAGCAACGCCAGTGCTCAACTGCGACGGCCCACTCAACTCTGCCATCTGAGGCAGACCGGCGTAGTCGAACGGCTGGCTATATTCATCTACCACGCGGTTCATAAACCCGCCAGCCAACTCGCTGCGACCAAGTTGCGTACCAACCTGAGCCTCAAGTGCGCTTTGCAGCCCCGGCGCAAGCGTGGTGTTTTGCGTCCACTGCGTAACGTCTTGCCCAGTCGCCGGATCGGTGATCGCCTTGGTGCCCCAAGTCTGCGAACCGAACGGCGTATTGATAACCGGCCGGTTTGCATAGTTCTGCATGTTCAGAGCTTCTTTCGATAGCTCTCCTTGCAGTTGTGCAGCACCGACGTAGTCAGGCGTGGCTGGTGCGCTTCCCTTGCCGCCCATGAGCGTTCTCCTTAAGCCAGCGGCACTCGTCCGCCCGCATTTCAAACATGTAGCAATCTACCGTCTCAGCAATTTGACGGAAACCTAATTTCTCGTTCATGTTCAGTGCGTCAGGCAAATCCTTGGGCGTCAACCCGTAGACCGCCTCAACGCCAACCGTCACGAACGGGTACTCAAACGCGGCGCGCCACAACTGCCGCGTCAGCGAATGCGGACTATCAAATGCGACGTGCATCCAGCAACTTGAATGCGTCCAAGCATTAAACCCAACCGCGCAGGCAATCGACCCGTCATCGCGCATTGAGGCAATCGTGCGCAAGTCAGTGCTCCACGGCAGGCGCGTGTGCTTGTTCATCCAGCGCCAGATGACCGGGTACTGCTCAGACTGATCGGTGACAAGTTTCATGGCATTTCACCAGGAACAAGTCCAGTTGTCGGTGCGGTTTGCTGCACTGTCTTTGTGGCCGCTGTCGTCTCTTCGCCTGGGTAATAGCCAAGCACCGTCACAACTGAGTCGTAGAACGCTTTTTGGAAGTCTTCCGGCGAGACACCGCTATCAAGAAGCCCAGTCCAGTAGTCATAGCCTTCTTGATCAATCGTGTTCGCAGTAGATCCAATCCCAGCACGCCCAATGTCGGCATACGCCTCGCGCACTAGCTGGTCATTGGTTAGCCCGCCAAGGTAGTCGCTGACGTACTGCGAAACAGGCTCATCTGGGCTTTGATCCAGCACAGTATTCACGCTGTTGCTGAATGCCTGTTGAAACTCGGCTGGGCTTAATGCGCCGCTGTCCAGTTGCCCAGTCCAGTAATCGTAGCCCTGCTGATCAATCTGATTCGGGGCTGTTCCTACGTCAGTGCGGCCAATGCTTTCGTAAGCCGCATTGACCAAATCTTCGTTCGATTGCGAACCGAGATAGTCGTTGACGTTCTCAACAACGTAAGGCAGATAATCCTCAACCGTTGTCTCAATCTTTGGTGGCCTGTTCGTCAACGGTGTCTGAGCAGTCTTTGTTCCAGGCGTTACGCTAGTGCCATCCGTTTGAATCATGCCAGGGCTGTTTAAGCTACCGCTGCCAAACGCTTCAAAGTCAATCGGCGCTGCGTTAGCCTTGTTGGCGCGCAACGTCACAGTCGGAGAAACAGGCGCGGCCGGAGATCCGCCGCGCAGTGACTGAATCAAGCTCGACTGGTACGGACCAGACCCGTAACCGGGTTGATTTGCGCCGGCCATGTACGAACTGACGTACTTGGAAACATCGCTATTCGGATTCTGCGACAGCACCGTATTGACGCTGTTATTGAACGTAGACTGGAAGTCGTTTGGCGACAATGCACCGCTATCCAGTTGGTTCAACCAATAATCAAACCCTTCCTGGTCAATCTGATTTGGCGCGTCACCAAAATTACTGCGACCAATGCCCTGATACGCAGACGTGACCGTGTCGTAGTTTGCTCCGCTGCGCAAAGGCCGCGTGTAGTAGCTCGAGTCAGCCGGGCCAATGGAAATTCCGCTGGCCTGCTCGTCGGCAGTCAGCGTCGGCGTCGGGTTGAAGTAGTTGTTCCAGAACGCAGTGTCTGACGTGTCTGGATAAATCCAGCCAACCGCGCCATGCAACTGATTTGCTTGAGCCTGCTGATCAGCAGTCAGTTCAGCCATTACATCACCCCACCCGTTTCAGTCAGCATGTGTGCCGACGTGAAGACTGTTGCCGGCAACCCGCGCACCTTCATCCGCAGAGAACCGTAATAACCCAACCCGGTTGTCCCATACCAACCCTGATATGTATTCTGGCCGACCCAGGTGGATGTGTTCCAAATCCCTGCGTCCCAGATGCCGTTATCTTCATCGAAGAAGAACGGCGAGCCGCCGACAGTATTAAATTGATACTGCGTATTGACGACCAACTTGACCGCAGGCGCGGCAGTCGCAATAAAGATCGGACGCGCCATGCCAAATTTCTTGAGTTGCGCAGGCGTGCCGTAGTTCTGAAATGAGGTCTGGATTTCGCCCTCAACGTAGGTGCCGCCAGCACCGACAGAGTCAACGCCGTCCAGGTTGCCAAACAACCCTTTGGAGACAAGACCATCGATGGTGCCGAAATACAATTGCCCGCCAATGACAGACGCGCTGCGCATCGGCATTCCCAAGAACTGGCACCAGGCGCCTGTCGTCACGTTCATCGCGAACTGACGATAAGTGCCGCCATCAGCAGGCAACTTCACAACCAGCACGTCGGAGGTCGGCACCACAAAACACGCAAAGAACTTCTCATCGCGTAGTCGTCGAACCAGCGGAGCAAAGACCGACTGAATCTTGGAAGCAGGGCCGCCAGACTGCACATCCTGCGAGTATTGACCCGTGATGAGTTTGGACATGGGAACCAGGCCCAACTCGCTGACAATCATCACGTCACCGCCGAACGGCGTGAAGTAGGTGCCATGCTTAGGCACTGGGCCAACGTACCAGACGCCTTTCAAACCAAACGTCGATGCGCTTGTTGGGTCTGTGCCTTCCCAAACGCCGACATCGCCCTCGGTGCCGACCGCCACTAGATAGTCATCAATGCCGAACCCAGCATCAACGGTCCAGTTGATTAGCGCAGAGACATAGCCACCGTTGCGCAGCGTCGATCCCATTGGAAAAAACGTCGCTGTTCCGGTGATTGCGTTGACCGTGTCCAGATACAGAACCTGCGATTCTTCTTCAAACGTGAACCAGACACGCTGTTTCCATACAGCAACCGTGCGAACCGTCAGCGGAATAGACGAACCGCCAGGGCCACTAGGGTTGATGTTATTTGTCTGATCAACCCACCCGGTCGTCGTGCTGTACGTCCAGTACCCAGCACCAGGTGACACGGCCAAAAGGAACGTATCTGCCGGCGTGGAGAACTGCGTCGTCCACCACTCGTCCGCGTCGCTGCCAGTACCAGTAACGGCCACCACTGGCGTGCCGCCAGAAGTCACGTCATAGATGTTGCCGGCAGTTGCCATGAACACTTTGTCGTCAGCCGGATTCGGTGCTCGATATCCGAACACAGACTCAACCGACTGCGCAACGCCGCCAACCGTCACAGCATCTGAATACGCTTGGTATCCGCGACGCAGTTCAACGCCCTGCTGCTTAGGGATAAAGTTAGTCAGCACCAGCGCGTCGGCTGGCGACATTGCGCTGATCGGATCACGCCAGTTCAAACCACCCGTTGGCGCAGGAACGACATAAGGCTGCGCGACGCTAGAGGCGGCGGCCCTTCGCGGGGCCTTGAAGGGAGCAAGCTGAACCAATGGCATGGTCAGGCTCCATACCCGGTGTCAGGTGTGGACACCAGCGGCTGGATGTACGGGAAGCGGAAGTCCCGCACCATCGACAGCACCGGAGCGCCCTTCTCAGCGCCCTTGCGATTGTCGAACGCGATCTGGAAGTCGCGCATCGCAGCCGCGCTATCAAGACCCTTCATCTCCAGCCACTTCACGCGGGTATACAGCGTGATCAGCGTGGCATCCAGCAACGCGATGTCGCCGTTCTTGGTGATGCGGTTCTTGTACAGCGTCGGGTCATCCTGATCCTTGACCCACGCCTGCGACAGATAAAAAAAGTTCATCGTCTGCGGCGCATCAGGGGGCGCCAAGACGTACAACAGGTTATCGCGTACCTGCCAGTAAAACGACAGCGTCGGCAGCGTCGTGCGGATCAGCAGTTGCTGCCACATCTGCGGCGATACCGGACCCAGTGACGGGAACTGCGTCGTCGCATTCCAGTTGGTCTGATCAATCCAGTCGAAGAAGTCTTCCGGCAGCGCGTAGCCTTTTTCAAGCTGACCGCTTGTGTCAGCCTGAATCGCGACCTGGTAGTTCTTGATCAGTTCCTGCCAGTCATACATCGACAGCAGTTCGATGCCGGCCATGTTGGCCGCTTGCACCATCTGCTGAACGGCAGGGTCTTCAGAACCGGCGGGATCGGACGGTACGGGGAAGGCCACCATCGAGGCCACGTTTTGAACGATGGCCGATAGCGTGGACTCGTTGACAATCTGAAAGGCCATTCCCGCAACTCCAATCAGTCAGCGTCTGCCGTCGCTGCTTTCTTGCCCATCTTGCCGAGTTGCACTTGCATCGCGTCGATCCGACTAGTCAATTGCTCAATCGTTGCATCACGCTCTTGCAGTGCAGCGTTCATTTTCTCAATCGGCGCATTGTTTGCCGCCACTTCCATGAACGCCTTGGCACGCGCCTTGTCACCTTGGAAGCCCATGAACTTCTGCCCCAGGTTATCTGCCGCCTCGGCCAGTTGCTCAATAGTGGTGATCTTGAAAAACCGATACTCTTCAACCTTGCCAGGCGTCATGCCAGGCATTGCCGTCAACGGCGTGCCGCTAACCGCCTCTTCCTGACCAGCCTTCCACTTGTTGTAGCGTTCAGCGAACCGCTCTGCATCCATCGCGGTGACAGGACGCTCAATCACGCTGGACTTGTCGCCCGGCGTATGGATGCGGATGTAGTCCACCTCGTCATAGATCGCGCGGCCGGCCTCTCGAGACTTGGCATCGTGCTGCATCGGCTTGCGATAGAACTCAACGTAAAGCCGATTGTCATACGCATACCGCGACTCATCCGGGCGCGGTACGGGGATTTCAGGGAATACAGTGGGTGTCGTGGGTTGCATGGAATTATCCTTTTATTGATTAAACGCCGACGCCGTCGCCGTACTCGACTAACAGGTCTGCGCCTGGTGAGCCGCCGATACGACTGCCGCTAATGCTTGCGCCATCCGCGCCGGTAAGGCCGATACCCTCGCAGACTGCGCCAGTTGCCTGACTTGCTGCGGTGTCAACAATCGCGGGCGCGCTCGCGCTAACCGCTGCACCGTAAGTGATTGCCATGTTCAAACTCCTTCAAAAAACCCGAGGGAGTGGGCCAGCCCAACCCTCGGGAAAGGCTGACCCACGACGGTCCACCAAAATCAGTTCTGCATGCGGCCTTGGAACTGAGCACCGGACGCGCAAAGATTGCCCGCCCAAGCCAGGATTTGAACTTCCGCATCCTGGTTGATCGCGTACCGACGATTTGGCGACAGCGGGACCATGTTGCGGTCCTTGTGCGGGCGCCATTTCAGGTACTTGGTGTTCAGGAAGAAGCCGGTGTTCGCCGGGCAATAGCCACCAATGCCGCCATCCAGAACCACGTCAGCGTCCATGAACTTAATGGACGGGAAGCCGAGGTTGCCGGTGTCGGGGCTGGTGAAACGCTGCTGAGCCTGGAGCGAGGCCAAGTACAGGCTCCAGTAGTTCGTGTCCATGACGATCAGATCGACACGGTCAGAACCACGGGTGGTCTGCGCCCACAGGTTGTTCATGCCAGCCTGGATGTTGGCTGCACTTGCATTGCCGCCAGTGGCGGTGCTGAAGTCGTACAGCTTGGAGCGCCAGAAGGCCCAAGTCGCACGATCAATGCCGCCATAGGTGCCAGTGGTCGGATCAGCCGGAACGGCTGCGTTCAGACCCGTGACTTCTTTGCCGCCAGAACCAGTACCGTCGCTGTAAATCGAGGACGACAGGTTGTTTGCCATCGTCGATTCGGCAACATTCAGACGCGCCTCAAGCAAGTCAATGAACTGCTCTTTGCCGCTGTTCTGGAGCATCTCGAGGCCGCTCATAACGACCGGGACTGCGTACTGCTTGATCTGATACTCAGCAGCCGAGATGACGTCCTGTGCAGCGACCGGCAGCAGGTCATAGCCACTGTAGAAGCCGCCGTTTGCGTTCTCAGCAAACGAAAGCTCTTCTAGGATGGTATTACCACCGGAAATGGTGCGGACGTTACCGCGCTGGTTGAGTTTCGCCAAGATGGCGTTGTTTTTGGTGACGTTGTCCGCGATTTGCCGCGAACGATTCTGGATCGTCGTTGCGACGATGTCCGATACATTCGGAAATGCCATGATTGAAAACCCTCATCTGAGTTTGGCAAAGGGCTTGCGCCCACCTATTCAGATGCGCCTACGCGAACCTATTCAGTCCGGTATTGTCGTAGGTGGGACGCCCTTGCGGCGTCTCCTGCGAGCTTTCGGTGGCTGCTGGTGCTACGGCACACCACAAGCGGATTTCTCCGCCAGTAGTGTCATTATAACCACATTATCTTGCGGTTTGGACAATTGCCGCTTCAATTGCTGCACGGACATTCGTCGGGTCTTGCTTCAGACCGCCAACTGGCGCGCCGCCTGACACACTGACTGCCGCCGATCTCGCCCGCTGCGCAGCCTGCGTCTGCTGTTGCGCGCCTTGGTTTTTGGCCCGCTGAGAAATTACCGTGCGCACGTTATCGTTCAACATGCACGCCTTTTTGTAAGCGTCTAGTAAGGAAATGTTCTGCCCGCGGCGGCTGGCAGACTCAATAATGTCGGCCATCTCTTCGCGTACATCATTGCCGAACTCGGCACGCTCAAGGAACGTATTGACCTCGTTCTGAGCCTGCTGCGTGACCCGTTGCTCTTGAGCTTGTTGGGCCTGCTGGAACTGGTTGAACATCTGCTGCATTGGCGCCAGGCGCTGATTGAGCACCTGATCAAGCGCGGCCTGCTGCGGGTCCAATGCCGGCACCTGGCCAACCAAGGCGCTGTCCAGCATCTCAATAAAGCCCTTGCCAAACCGACCAACCCCGAACTGATTGATGATCCCTGACACCAGTTGCGCAAGCTCTGGCGCGGTGCCAGTACGCAACCGCGCGGCGGTGCTCATCAGGTTGTCTATTGCTTGCAAGGCGTTGCTGTTTTCAGCCCGAATAAAGCCTTCATACGGGGCAATCGTCTTCATGACTGCGTCGTAGCCCTTGCGAGCCTCGGCAGACTCCTGCAAGACCCGATTACGTTCGACCTCGAGGCGTTGCACCTCTGCCCTAACAGGCTCAGGCAATTGCGCCCAGTGCTCGCGCACATCGGGACGCCATGATGCCGGCGCTTTCTCGCCTTGTTGCTTTGGGCCAGCTTTCGGGCCAGGCTGAATGCCCTCTTCTTTCTCTTTTGGCTTAAATCTGCCCTGCTCATCGCGCTGCGGGCCAGATTCCGGCTTTTCTTCTTCAGCTAGGCTGTTCAGATCCTGCCGCGCCTCGGCTGGCGCACTCTCGGCTTCTGTTGGCTCGGGTGCCGGTGCCGCCTCGGCAACTGGCTCCGGTGCGCTAACTGGCTCGGGTGCCGCTTGCGGTTCAGGCGCGTCTAGTGCCGCCTCAATCTCATCGCGCAGTGTCGTGGGTTCACTCATGCTTATCGCCTTTGTAGTTGTGAAATCGCGCGCTCGATGTCGCGCCGGCTAAACGTGCCACCACTCTGACGGTAGCGGTCACGCGCCTCTTGGGCCTTTGACCATGTCTCTTTGTAATCGTCCACGGTCGTCAGGTTGTTCAGCTTCATGTACTCGCGGTGCTTGACGCGCGTACTGATGTCGGTGCCGTCTGTCGCCCGCAGACCGTCATAGCTACGGTCGCCCCACAAGGCGCCCGAGTCGTTGTGTCTTTGGGGCTGATAGTCGTCAGTGATCTCGACTAACTCACCCTTGATCTGGACGTAGCGGCGGCGGGTCATGTTGTGCTATTCTCAACATTAAAGGGGAGTGACATGGACAAAGTGATTGTGGTTGTTGGCGACCGAGTAGTACGCGTACCGCGCAAAATCTGGTCCGCCATGCTTGAAGCCGCGTCTTTAATTATTGACACTGGCGACATGTACCCTCACTTAGAAAGCAAGCTCGGCGTCAAAACACTTGACGCGGTCAAGCAACTCAAGATTGAGCTTGACGATCAAAACTGCTCTTCCTCTTGACCGCGGAGCGCAGAAACAAGGGCCGCGGTTCCAATCCCAGCAGCGCCAATCCCGTAAAGCGGATGCGTACCGCGCACCAGGCTGTCGCGCACAACATCTTCTGGTTTCTTGCCGGTCACTCGAGCAGTGCGTTCGATGGCCTCATTGACGTGCTGAATCATCGGCTTGCCAGGCACGCCTTTTAGTCCCTTCCACGTCACGTCTTGAAAGTTCGCCGGCATCACGCCCTCGGCTTTAGCCAAGTCGTGAATGACCTTTTCAAACACGCCGTATGAATCCCCAGGCGGAACCAGCAAACCTGGCTTGAATCCGCCGCTCATCTGCTCATCAATCGTTGCAAGATCGCGGTGGCCCAAGAAGTTCCCAGAAAAATCAAACCGTTTTGGTGTCTTTGTTGCCTCTAAGCCGGCGCCTTTGTTGATGACCTTGTCGTACATCGCCATGTTGCCGGACGCGAAGCGGCCACCAATCGGATACGGAAACTCATACGCCGCGGCCGGCTGCGCAACGCCCTTTTGCCGCAAAAAGTTTCCGTATGCGGACATCAGCAGATTCGCGGTCGGGTCAGCGCCGCCAGTAGTCGCGGCCATTGCATCAGCAAACCGCTCCTTAAACATCTCGCGGCCTTTCTTCTCGCCAAACTCTTTGACAAACTGCGCCTCAAGCTGCCCCATCGCGTACCAGTCTTTCGCAAGAGGATCTTTGCTCCCCTCCCTAAACGCCTGCGTCAGCCGCGCGCGCGCCTCTGGCGTATCAAACTCGGTGACGTACTTATCAATGGTGGCCTGTTTTTTTGGCAGCGCGTCGGTGACCGTCCGACCTTCCAGCGGGTACTTAGACGCGTCGGCGTAGTACCGATCCTCGACCTTAAAAAAAGGCGTGTAGTTGCCGGCATCAATATCTTTTTGCGCGGCCTTGCGCGCCTTCTCTACGGCCTGCGCTTCTTCAGAGTTCTGCTTTTGCAAAAACTCTTTGCCCGTTTTTTTGTCTTTAGCCAGAACAGGCGGAGCGGTGTCTGGATAATTTTCCGCAACCTTGTCCATGTCATAGCCGGCAGAGGAAGGCTTTTTGCGCAGCGCATCGGCTGTCTCTTTGCCCTTGCGCAGCTTATTGATCCCGCGCGTAACTCCGCCCACCACCGGGATCATGCCCAGGCCCGACAAGCCCATGCCCAGGATGTCGCTCTCACGACGCGCGCGCTCGAAGTCTCGGCCGGCCTGCGCCGTACCCACAACTGGCAAGAACCCGGCACCAATGTCCAGCGCAATGTCGGCAAGATCCTGGTCCTGCGGTGTATCCAACGCCACCATGTTGCTGCCGCGGCGGCGCAACTCATTGATAATTGCTTGCGCGTCCATGACTGTCCTTTACTGAACGGGTGGTGCCATCGGGCCTTGCGGCATTGGCGCCTGCGGCATTGCTGGCGGCAAACTAGGATTCGGCTGGTTAATGCCCAGCATGCGCCGCGCAACTGCCAAGTCCATCGCCTGCCCCTCGGCCTCGAGGTTCGTCTTCTTGGCCTTTGCCATCCGCTCAGCCGCGCCGGCTTTCTTTTCTTCCACTGCTGCGACCTGCATCGGGTTAGGCTGTGGCGGCTGAATGCCCTGCTGCTTTAAGCCCGTAATCGCTTGATCCAGCACCGACTCAATCTGATTTGAGACACGGAACTTGCTCACCGCCCACTGAAGCATCGAAAGCAAGACGGGTGCGGCTCCCGGCACCTGCTGCGCCATCGGTGCCACTTGGCTCACAAACGCCCCGAGTCCCTGCATGAACTGCACCGCCGCATCGCGCTCTGCTGCCCAGTCCATCGCCGCCATCGAGTCCGCTTCGATGTTGATCCGGTACTCGCTCATCTCTTCATCTTTTAGCAACTGAATCGCCTGCATCGCCAATTGCGCGTCTGGCGTGCGCTCGATGTTGCTGCGCTTGATGATCGTCTCGGGCTGCCAGTGCTTGCAGATAATCTCAGCCTTGATGCGCAGTGCCTGGCTGATCCAGTCAGCGATATAGAACTGCATCAGTTGCACGCGCGTTGAGCCGAACTGGGCCTTGATCTGCTGCGCCGTTGCCGTCTCGCTGGCCTTGGAGCTTCCGCGCATCACGTCCGAGATGCCCAGCACCTCATAGATCTGCATCACCTTGTCTTGCCGGTACTGGCGCAATTGGTTGATCGCGTTAACGACCTGCTCAATCGGCGCCCAGTCAACCTGGCCCTTGATGCCACCACGCTCGGCAAACAAGGCCCAGTTGTCCACCGGGATCAACTGATTTTCCGCGCCCTGCGCAAACATGCGCTGGATGCCATCGGCCGACTTGTCATACACGCCCACAACCTTGGCCGCACGCGTCAGCCAGGTGATGCGGGTATTGATCTCGTCTAGTTCATTGAACTGGTCCTGCGCAAAGATGTAGTCCGCGCGGGGCATGAAGTTGGAGCTTGTGACGTTGGCCGCCACGGGCTTAGGGCACGGAAAGAAGTTGTCCAACCCCAGCGGGTCATCCACAACGTCAAGAATGACATCCGCGCCGCGGGCGTACCAGTACACCTTGCGGTGGTCTTTGCACCAGATCTCAAAGACTTCCGCCTTGGACCACGGGTCATGCTTGACGGTCTGGTCATTGACGCTGTCACTTTGCTTGCGGTTGCCCAGCGGCACAATCCGCGCAATTTCTTCCCCGAACCGCGCCTCGAGTTGGTCCTTGGTCATAAAGACCCGGCGCGCGACCCACCGGACCTCAGGCCACACCCGTGCGGGCGACCAGTAGAAGTCCTCCCAATACACATAGTCGCAGCAGGCGTCTTCTTCCGTAATCCGCTCCGCCTCCTGCGCCGGCACCAGTTCCTCGCCCGTCATTGGGTCCAGAACCGCCTCAATCGTGTAAGGCTCAGTTTCGACCTCATACCGCAGCCAGATCTGGCCCAGTCCCACAATCAGCCAGTCCTCAATGCCCTGCCTAACAGCCGCGTCCCACTCCGAGACATCGTCATCAAAGCCGCGGTTCAGGATGCGCTGCAACATTGTCCCAGCGACCCGCGCCACGTCATCCTCATAGTCCTGGAACGTCCTGCTCACGTCAGCCTTGGGCGGCCGCGCGTACAGCATGGACAGAAGAACCTTCATCGTTGACCAGAACAGGTTGACTTTGGACTCGTCATGCCCGTAGGCGTCACGCTTGTCCAGGTACCGTTGCGTGATCCGGTTCGCGTCCTGATGGAACTTCAATAGCTCCTGACGCGACGCCTCAATCTCGGTGCCCCACCGCTGCGCCAGACCAGCCGGCGAGTTGTCAAAGTCGCTCTCGCTGACTAATTTGCTTTGCGTGTCCATCATCCAATCCTTTGTGATGCCTGTGGCCCGCAGTCCCAGATGTCATTTAACGAAAACTGGTAACTGGCGCTGGTAATTGGTGCGATTGTAGTATTTGGTTGTGTTTTTCGCGACACCGGACGCGCGGCAAGGGCCAAATACCTGAATGCGTCGCTCGCGTGCGAGTGCTGGTCATGCTTGGGCTTGGACCGAAACGACTGCGTGCGCTCATCCCACTCCCTCATGTACGCGCGCAGGTGCTCGAGGCCGTCATACGTTCGCGTCTCGTCAAACCAGCACTTGGGCAAAACAAGTCTTGCCGCCTCAATCCCATCCTGTAACGACATCTCAGGGACCAGGCTCGGTCGGATGCCGTTGGCTAAAAACTGCTCAATGATCGACTTGCCCGTCTGCAAGCTCTTGGCCTTGGCGTCATGGGGCAGGTACACGGTTCCAACGCGATAGGGGCGACTCTTGACCCAGTCGATGTAGTGCTGGATCGGCTGGTTGTCGTCCTCATAGAACTCAACAACTCTGTACCCGTCTGGCGCCTCTTGCCAGCCCCACCAGCTACAGGAGTCCGTAAACCCCAAGTCCGCAACCAAATTGACCGGAAACGCCGGGTCAATCAGCAACTCCTTAACGCGACCCTCGTCATACGCGGCCCCGACCAGCTTGGCGTAATAGGCGCCCGGCACCGCGGCATCGAAACTGCACTCATACTCGATCGCAAACGCGTCCTCCGTCATCTGCGCCTTTGCGTCGCGCAATTCGTCAGGATGAATCAGGTTCGTTTTTGATACTGGCAGCTCTAATAGGAGGTGGGTTTTGGGATTTAGTCTGGCTTCTTCTCTGAGATTCCAGAACATATTCTTGCCGGCCGGGGTTCCTGCAAATATTGCCCAACCGCGGCGGTCAGATAATGCTGGCCGTAATACCGAATACCAGGCACTTGGACGAATTTGCCCAACCTCGTCTAAAACCACACCATCAAAATACATACCCCGCAGCGCGTCATAATTATCCGCTCCGGCAACATATATCGTTGAGGTGTCTTTGTGACCATTATTGATGGTCAACTTTAATTCGGACTCATTGGGCGGCTTTGCCCAAAAATCGCGCGTTAATTCCTTTAGGTAATTCCACGCGACCCGTTTTGCCTGGTCCCGCTGCGGCGCCAGATACGCAAATTGCGGCTTTGGCAGCGCCGTCTCCAACGCCCCGATCACCAGGTCCGCGCACATCGCGACCGTCTTGCCCGCACGCCGGTGCGCCACCACCGTCACCCACCGTTTGGAGCGGTTGTGCAACGGGTGAAAGACCTCGCGAGGCTGGTATTCGGAGAGCTTCAATGCACACTCCTGTACCAATCATCCTGCGCCCTGATCGCGGCCTCGAACGCGCCCTGCTCCGTCTCAGAGACCCCAACAAACGCGACTCCGTCAGGCGACTCCCACAACCACGAAATTGATCCGTCTGGATTGTCCAAGACCTGGATGTCAATGGTGTCCATCAACTTGCCTTTGCCCATGCCGGAAAACCGCCCGGCATCCGCTTTCCTACCCAGAACCCTTGGCTGTTGCGCGACATGCCCCTTTGCAGCATCTCCGTAGTCGTCAAACAGCGCCGATCGACACCAAACTGACCCACCCTATGCCTGTCGAACGATCGCGTCGAATTGAAGGCTACCGCGCAGCCCCGGCATTGATTGCGATCGCCTGTGAGTTTCATGGTGCGAATTTCTCAATAGGGCTGGTGGAGGTTACTGAAATAGGGGGGAGGGACCCAGCTATCGCTAGCCCCCCGCCCCCGGCTCGATGGGGGGGTGGGGGTCTGGCTTTTCCGCGGCCGGATTGGCTGGCTGCGCGCTCTCTATCGGATCTTTAATCCGGAGCACACCCTTGGAATCTTGAACCATTTCAACGACTTGCGAACGGTCATCCGTAATTTGTGCCGTCGTTGCGCCGACGCTCCGACCACCCAGCCAGCCTAATTCGATTTTGACCGTGCCATCGATGTTCGCTTGAATTTGAGTCGGCAGCACTTTCGCCACAAGCCCAGTAAACGCGGCCCTGTCACTCTGCGTGCCGTTCGCCAGGCGCACCAGGTACGCAGGCCCGCCGACCGTCTCAAACGCCTCGAGGACCGCGTCGCGGATGTTTGTCAGGCGGTTTCGCACGCCTTTGGGGCGACCCGCTGGCGTGGGCTGGCCTGTCAGCGGGCTGATGCCGCCCTTTCGCAGCTTTTGCGCTGGTTTTTCTAAAACCGCCTGATGCGTTTCAATCATGCCCCCATTCTGCCATCCATTTTTGCACTCGTCACAAACGCGCCAAACAATCGCCCAACAAACGCGCCGCGCACCCAGCCCGCGCAACCTTGCGCAACCTGCGCGCGCTCTCCCCACACCCCTACTAAGTGCTAGCACGCGCAGGAGAAAACACCCCCTCCCCTAGGGGGGAGGGGTGTTATTTCTCCATCCTGCGCAACCTATGCGCGAGCATGCGCAACCTATAGCGCGCGCACAGCTCGCGCAGCTCGCGCAAACCAAAACCCTATCAACATTCGGGCCGCGATTAAAACAATTCATGAATGTGCCGCAATAATCCGCTTGACATGATGGTGAGCTTCCCGCATCATAGCGTCACGGTCGCATCAGCACCGCAACAACACAACGAGGCGAAACGATGAGCAACACAGCAAACTTCAGCCAGCTTCTGCGCGACGCGGTCGAGCAGCCAGGCATCATCTCCCAGGCTTACAGCACGTTCCACGGTTACAGCATCGGCAATCAGTTGCTGGCCTGGTCGCAATGCGCGGCGCGTAAGTTGCCGCTTGGCCCGATTGCGACGTTTAAGAAATGGCAGGAACTGGGCCGGCAAGTGCGGCGCGGCGAAAAGGCGCTTGCGCTTGTCATGCCGGTCACGATCAATAAAAAAGACGAGGCCGGCGAAAAGACTGGCGAGGTTTTTCAAATGTTCGCGATGCGTAATAACTGGTTCACGCTTGGGCAAACTGACGGCGAAGATTTTGCGCACGAGGCCAAAACGCCGGCCTGGGATAAAACCCAGGCGCTTGCCGCTCTCAATATCACAGAAGAGCAATTCTCAATTGCAAACGGCAATGTGCAGGGTTATGCGCAACTCGACGCAATTGCAATCAATCCGGTTGCTGAATATCCGCATAAAACCCGCTTTCACGAGCTTGCGCATATTGTGCTCGGTCACACAAAAGAGGGTTTGATGACTGACTCGGAGTTCACGCCGCGCGATACGCGCGAAGTCGAAGCCGAAAGCGTCGCTTACATCCTTTGCGCCTTGCTGGGCTTGCCTGGACTGAATGAGTCGCGCGGCTATATCCAAAACTGGCTAGCCGACGGCGAGATCAGCGACAAGTCTGCGCAGCGCATCTTTTCCGCTGCAAACAAAATCCTCGAGGCCGGCAGCGTCGAGGTGCAGAAATGAATCTTCGCATCGTCTACAACAAACTGCTCGGCGCGTGGTTCATCGTGCGCGGTCGCCATCACGCGCCAATCGGCGGTCGTTTTGAGTCGCGCGCCGCTGCGCTCGCCTATCTATATGCAAGGGGATAAATAATGTACAACGGGCACAAAAACTGGAATCACTGGAACGTCAGCTTGTGGCTCAACAACGACGAGCATCTATATCGCACGATGAGAAGCATTCGCCGGCGGCATTCCCGCGCGGATGATGCTGCCGAGTCGATGCGCGTTTTGTTGTGCGATCTCGGCATGGAAAAAACGCCTGACGGCGCGCTTTATTCGCGCTCGGCGATTCGCGCTGCAATGGCTGATTTACGCGGTCGCAACGGCATTTGAGGCCAAAGAATGACCCACCAATCAATCAAAGACTGGGCAATCGCCCTTGCATTCGGCGTCGCGCTTGGCGCGGCAATCGCACTCAATATTTAAGAGGCAATCATGGCTAAGAAACAACCAGAGCAATTCATCATCGACAATTTCGCGGTCGAGCAGCGCATGATCGAGGCCAAAGCAATCATCGACGCGCTGGCGCTGATGCTGTGCGATGACGAGCACATCCTGCCGAATCCGTACATGGTATCGGCCGCGCTCGACGGCGCAAGCTACTTGATCAGCGCCGGCATCGACTCACTTTCGCAGCCAGTTCAAAAAACCGACTTAAACTGAGGGAATAAGATCATGGGATCACGTCACTTCGTTCAAGATTTAAGCCCGGCATGGCAGCAAGCCGCCATTGATCAATACGTCGAGCAAGAAAAAGCCGCCGATGAATATGCGCGAACATCGGTCAACAAACTCGGCATGCAGTTGCTGCGCGAATGGCTTGAGCCGCGATTGCTGGTTGAGGATGACGGGCCGCTCACGCAGTCGATGCTCAATGCATGGGCGCAAGAGATCGAACAAAACATGCGCGACGGATACGAGCCGCAATGCGAAATTAAACCGTGGCAGAACACTTTAGGCATCGCGCAGATTTTTTACATGCCACTTGAAGGAATGGGCGAGTAAGCAATCCGCATCCTGCCCGCGTCCGTAAGCTCAATCGTCTTTGCAACATGCCGCGACGGCCCCTGATAGTCACGCTCGACGATCAGGCCGTCGCGCTGCATCGCAAACAGCAGCGAGAAGAAATCCGACCGCGCGATCCGCGGGAATCCTGGCGCGCGCTGTAGCACTCGGAATGCGTTGTTGTTGCTGGTCGCACTCATGCTTAGGCGTTGCCCTGCTTTAACCGCATCCTCAATCAATCGAAGAATCACACCCTGGTTATGATTTCGCACCACCGCAGCCGCAGCAGCAGCGCCAGGAATCGTGCCGAACTCGCGGAATATGTGCGAGCCAGCATCATACTCAATTGATACCGCGGGCGACTTTGGCCCGACGTTGCACTTCTCATGCTTTAAGACGATCTCACGGTCGTCAGCGAGCACCATCGCCCAGCGCGACCGTGCCGTGTTATTCCAAGCAGTCGAGCCGCTGAAAGTCGAATCCGTATCATTGCCGGCCCCCGAGCGCACCGACGCCTTGTCGACGTGCGCCAGCAACAGGATCGCTGCATCAGTGCCCGACGCAATTGTTTTCAAGCACCGCAGGAACCCTCGCACCGTGGCGCGGTCGTTTTCGTTGTCCGCGTACACATCAGACGCATTGTCTACGATCACCACAGACGGCCGCACGCGCGCCACAGCATCCGCAAACCATTGCATGCGCACCGTCGGCGCACCGCCGCGCCACAAGACCGAATCCTGCTCTGACAGATCAAACACGACCAAGTCGCGGTGCAAAGCCTGCAAGCTGACATCAGAAGCTCGGCAGATGTTCGACACGCGCGCATGCACCAGGTCCGTACCATCCTCAGCCGAGACGACCATCACTGAACCCTGCGCGACCGGCAACCCCAGCCACGGCGAACCCTGACAGATCGAGACGGCCATCTGTAGCGCCGCGGTCGACTTGCCGACGCCGCCATTGGCCGACAGCAGGGTCACATGCCCGCGCGGCAGCCAACCCTCAACAGCCCACTCAACTTGGCGCGGTTCACGGCCAGCAAGCGCCATCCAGTCGAGCGGAACCGGATCACCCGGCGCGGCCTCGGCAGGCTTGCCCAGGTTGACCGTCACAGAGACAGGCGCACGCTCAGCCGGCGCAAACTTCTCAGCACTCTTCACCGCTCGAGGGATCTCAGCCCGACGCGCCTGCCAGCGCTGGATCTCAGCATCCGAGCCGACAGGCTTCGCCGCATCCATCAGCGAATACAGGTAACTCACCGCCGCGCCAGGAAACATGCCGCCAGCAACCAGCGACGCCGCCAGCTTGATCAAGTTGTCGTGGTACGCCCGATCCTCAAGCGGACCCGTAATGCCGGCCACGAAGCCGCCCGCGTGCGACCCCTGCCCTGCCCCTGACCCAGTTGTCGAAGAGGTAGTTTTCACGACTTGCCGCAGCGCAGCAAGATCAACGCCCAGCGAGGCAACCGCATCATCGAGCGAATACCGGATCGACGGATTCCACTGCTCAAGCTGGACCGTCCACGGCCCCGCATCGCGTGGCTTCGTGTTCATCCCCCGCGGCAACCGCAACAGGCGCACCGCGTTGTTGCCCGACTTGTCATTCTTAATCAGCCCGCGACCGGACAGGTGCATCATCACCCGATCAACCAGGTCAAGGTTCGAGCAGTCAGGGTCATTCGGATCGAGCAGGATGCCGACCTGGAACTTGCCGGGCGAAGTCTGGATTGAGTAGCTGAACTGCCCAATGTCGTCAGGCTGCACGTCGTCCACGACGAGCGCCATCAACTGCACAAAGGCAGACTTGCGCCTGACCATCTCGCCATCGACTAAGCCAAGCAAAGCCGGGCAGAAGTACGTGTTTTCACTGACGGCGCGATCAATCAGCCCAGCTTGCGCCGGACCCCCGTTGTAGGGTCTGCCCGACCACACATCGGGCGGCGCGTCTGAAGGGTCAGCGGCGAAGGTACAAACCCATCCGTACTCTCCCTGGGCCATCTGCCCATAAAGCTCGGCCAAGAAGTCGGAGTTCGTCATCTCGAGGCCGATCACTCTTTAACCCCGCATGCCGGCCAGATCGGCCAGCTTGATTCTGATGTCGTACCGCCGCGCCATAGAAAGAAGTTTCGGCCAGTGCTGCTGCGGGATCATCCCGCCAGTGCCGCCGGGGCGCTCGGAACACCACCGCGACAGAGTCGAGCGGTCAAGCCCCAGGTGGGCACTGACCGGCCCCTTTCCACCAAGACGCTCAAGCACCGAATACGCAGGTTCACACTTATGAACGGTCGGGATCATTACTTTTTCTCCAAGCAGATGGGATTGACTCAATGTGGATATTCTGACACGATCCACCGCGCACACGAAATTTACTCTTTTTACCACGACCAGTTGCGCTTTACTCATCGGTGTGTTCCAATCTACTTGCGTTCTCAAAAACAAGGAGTGAACGATGAACGATGCAACAACAAGTACCAAGGCGATTTATGTGACCGGGGCCGACGTGGCCTCAACCTGGCAGCGGCTTACTGGCTGGGTTCCTCCCAGCAAAGACCCGCGATACATCAAGAAGTGGCTGGACTTCCAGCTTGATTTTATTGAAGCAAGACGCGAAGCAATCACGTCGCAGTTTCAAGTCAAGCAGGAGGGCTAACCATGATCACACCGGAAGAGCGCGTGCTGTACGCGGTCGTCAATCAGGCAATCGTTGACGCCTGTGAGCGACCCATCGTCAAGCACCGCGGGCGAACAGATTCGCTGGAAAACTTCGAGTTGTCAATGCACGCCCGCTCAGCGATTAACTTTTTGTTTACCGATACCTCGCACGCTTATCTGAAGTGGCTGGATATTGATCCTGACTGGCTGCGGCGTGAATTGCTGGAGGTCATGTACGAACGCCGCAAGCAACCCACCGCTGCCGCGTTGAGAGGCAGGGGCGGCGACGCCGGAAGCACTGTTGAGCGCATTGATGAGTACGCGCGGCGTTCTTTCAGGATCAACTACGAACTGTGGAAGCTCTCCCCTGAAGAACCGATCCCAATGCCTCGCGATAGCGAAGGCGACATGCGCACCGTCAAGATCGTCAAAGTCAAAAACGAAGTGAAGAAAGGAAGCAATGATGCAACAGGAAATACAGGACTCAGCGGAAAAAACCAAACCCGCCAACCCGCTGGATCTATGGCAATACGGGCCATTTCTGCTTTCGCAGCGAGCGGACGGATTGATAGCTCTACCGGGCGGTGGGTCAATGACGGCGATGGATCTGTATCGGTCGGGGTTTCAGAAAAAGTGGCGAGTCGCAAGACCAGGGGAGCGAAAGCATGACGAGACGCCAGATGGAAGATGTCGTCATTGCGGTTGCACTTGGCACAGTCGCAGTGTTCTGCGCAGCCCTTTTGATATGTGAGTGGATTTTCGGAGTCCCGCAATGACGCTTGACCAACTTTCCCAGCAGTGGCTCGAGTACAAGGCGCAGGAGGACACGGCGCGCGACAACCGCGTCGCGATTGAGCAGCAGATCCTCGCCCTGCACGCAGCGCCCGAGGAAGGCAGCGAGTCATTCGCGACTGACAACGGCGCACGCATCACCGTTACCGGCAAGTTGTCCTACAAGGTCGACATTGATCGACTGATTGGACTGACGGCAACCTGGCCTGAGTCCGCGCGGCCATTCATCAAGAAGGTCGTTGTTGACGAGACGAAGCTCAAGGCAATCCGGCGTGAAACGCCCAAGCTCTGGACGCTCATCGCGCCAGCAATTGAAACGAAACCCGCCAAGACTGGCGTAACCATACGAACCAAGGATTAACGATGGCATTCGACTTAAAAAGCATTCGCAAGAACACCTCAATCGCCGCCCCGCGTGTGATGGTCTACGGCGTTGAGGGCATTGGCAAGAGCACCTTCGCGTCAGGCGCAAAGAACCCGGTCTTTATCCTGACGGAAGATGGCCTTGGCAGTCTGGCCGTTGATCACTTCCCCGTCGCAAAGACCGCGGCTGATGTGCTCGACGCGATCGCCACGCTGATCAAGGACGACCACGACTTTAATACCGTCGTCCTGGACAGCGTGGACTGGCTCGACAACCTGATCTGGACCGACGTTGAGGCAACCCACGACGCCAAGGATCTCGCCTACGGCAAGGGCGCAATGATCGTCGCCGAGCGGTGGCGCGATGTGCTGGCAGGGCTGAATCATCTGCGCAATGAAAAGAGCATGTGCGTCATTCTGATTGCACATACGCAGATCAAGCGGTTTGATTCGCCCGAGGTTGAGCCTTACGACCGCTACCAGCCCAAGTTGCAAGAACGGTCCAGCGCACTCATCCGCGAATGGTGTGACGCGGTGCTGTTTGCGAACTATCGAACTATCGTCAAGAAAGATGACCTCGGTTTCAATAAGACGAACAACCGAGGTGTCACAACGGGTGAACGCCTGTTGTTTACGAGTGAGCGGCCGGCTTATATGGCGAAAAACCGCTACTCACTACCCGAGTCGCTACCCATGTCCTGGGAAGCATTTACCAGCGCAATCGCGTAATCAACGAAGGAAACAAAATGGCACTCTTTAACTTTGACGCAACGACAGTCGAACCGCAAAAACCCCGCGCGTATGGCCCGCTCCCCGCTGGCGAGTACGAGATGATCATTGCTCGTTCTGACCTGAAACCAACGAATGCTGGAACGGGTCAGTACATCGAGCTTGAGATGCACGTAGTCAGTGGTGAGCACTCAGGCCGTCGTCTGTGGGAGCGTCTGAACGTGGACAACCCAAACAAGACCGCCGAGGACATCGCCAAGCAGGCGCTGGCGGCGCTTCAGGTCGCGCTCGATGTTCCAAACATGACCGACACCGAGCAGTTGCACGACAAGCCGTTCATCGCGTCGGTGGCGATTGATCGCAAAGACCCCGAGCGCAATCGGATCATGGGCTACACGTCTGCAAGCGGTGCCGTGACCGCGAAGCCGGCACCCGTCAAGGCGGTCCCGGCAGCTAAGGCAGCAGGACGCCCCTGGTAAGTGTCTCCCCTTCCCGTCGCGTTCAACCGGCGCGGCGGGTTTTTTATACGAGGCAACGATGGCAGAAATCCCCGAATCCAAGCACACCACCGCTCACGCAATCGTCAACTGGTACGAACGAAAGCCGCAAGAGCATCGCCCACACATGGGCGCGTCGATCATAGGGCACCCCTGCTCACGCAACGTCTGGCTGACCTGGCGATGGGCCATGAAACCTACGTTCGAGGGGCGTGTGCTGCGTCTCTTTGATACCGGCAAGCGCGAAGAGACGCGCATCCTCGAGGAATTGCGCGGCATCGGTGCCGAGGTTTGGGACACTGATCCTGCGACCGGCAACCAGTGGACCGTCAGCGCACACAATGGGCACTTTGGCGGCAGCTTGGACGGCGTCGCCAAGGGACTGCCCGAGGCACCAAAGACGGCCGCGGTGCTTGAGTTCAAGACGCACTCATCCAAGTCGTTTGCGGACCTGGTCAAGAACAAAGTCGAGGCCAGCAAGCCGCAGCACTACGCGCAGATGCAAATCTATATGGGCCTGATGGAGTTGACCCGTGCCCTGTACATCGCGGTCAACAAGGACACCGACGATCTCTATACGGAGTGGGTCGAGTTCAGCAAGGAGACGTTTGACTCGCTGATGGTGCGGGCCAGCATGCTGATTGAGTCGCCCGTGCCGCCGCAGCGGATTAGCGACGACCCGTCGCATTGGCAGTGCAAGTGGTGTTCATTTTGGGCGCACTGCCACAACAACCAGGCCGCGGAGGCCAACTGCCGCACTTGTTCGCATTCCACGCCTGTTGAGAATAGCGAATGGCGGTGCGAGTTTCACCAAGGCAACCCACCTATTGACGCGCAGCGTAAGGGCTGCGGAGACCACCTGATGATCCCGGCACTGGTCCCATACGGCGAGCCGGTTGATGGCGGCGAGGGATGGGTCGCGTACAGGCATCGCGAGACAGGCGCCCTCTTCACTAATGGCGCGGAGTCGGTTAAGGACTATGGGCCGGTGTTTAGCAGCAAGGAACTGGAACATTGCCCCGGCTCGCTTCTTGAGGGGGCGGCAGAACTCAAGGCCGAGTTCCCCGGCGCCAAGGTGATCAGCGGCACGTTCGCGTCGTCGTTTGATGACTTGGCAACGCACCCTGACGACATCCCGGTCAAGGCTGACGCGCCCAAGAAGAAAGAGGCGCGCAAGAAGGTCAGCGACGCGCTCAAGGCACTGGAGGAACAGCAATGAGGCGCGGCAATGTCATGTCTCTTGGCGCGGTCTTGTTTTGGTGGGCCGCAGGGGCTATCGGACTCGGCGTCGCACTCAAGGTGATGTATTTGTTGGTGAATTTTGGCTGGGGATTGTTATGAGTTTCATCATCGGAGTCGACCCAGGCGCGTCAGGCGCAGTGGCAATTCTTGAGCGCGACGGCGATCTCGTTCATGTGTTTGAGATGCCGTCCGTTGAACTGATCGTCAATCACAAGGCCAAGCGCCGGATCTCGCCTGAGATGCTGGCCGCGGACCTGAGACTGTATGCAGTCAAGGCGACGATCGCCTACGTCGAGCAGGTCAATGCCATGCCAGGCCAAGGCGTGACCAGCATGTTCGCATTCGGTCAGGCATTCGGGATTGTGCAAGGTGTGCTGGCTGGGCTGGCGATACCGGCGCAACTGGTGCCACCGGGGAAGTGGAAGAAGTGGCACAACCTGTCGCCCAGCAAGGACGCCTCACGCGCTAAGGCCGCGGCGTTGTGGCCTGAGATGGCCGGCGAGTTCCGGCGCGTGAAGGATGACGGAAAAGCGGAAGCTGCACTCATCGCACACTGGGGGTTGCATGCCTAGAGACTTCAAGGACTGGCGCGATGCGTATGAGCATCAAGAGCGCCTTGAGGAAGAGATCAATCGGGCCATCCGCGAGCGCCAGGCGCGCAAGCACCCTGACCCGCTCGATCCTGAGTACGACGAAGAGTTCTGGGAAGAGGATGAAGCGTGACCAATACGCAGCGGCGAATTTTTCACCGCCTGTCGGAGCTTAAAACTCCGCAGTCGGTCGCGATGTTGGCCGGGTATTTCTTTCTGTCACGCAGCGCGGTCTATAACGCTTTGATCGACCTTGAAGAACTTAACCTGGTCGAGCATCTTGGATATGGCAAGGGTTGGAGGGTTGTGAGGTAATGGCAAGCACAAGGGAAGAAGCAATGGCAGGGGAAATCGCCGCCACCGGCAAACGCTGGTGCTCGGCGTGTCAGATGACAAAGCCCATTGAAGGCGGTTTGAAGACGCCGAATATGTGGCGCTGCAAACGATGCGCGGAAGTCCGCAAACAGGCAATGAGGAACAGATGAGCGAATCAGACAGCAAGACTGAGTGCTGCGCTAACTGCGCATGGTCAGGCCCGCCGGCAAAGATTTGGGACATCATCATCCGGCGCTGCGAACTGGACGGCACTGGCCGACCTGAGAAGTATCGCTGCGACGAATGGGAGATTAGCCCCGCCAAGCGTGTTGACGTTTCCTCACGATGATGAGATGATGTCACCACCATGAACGGAGCACAACGATGACGATCAAGAAACGCGGCGGCAGCTACTGGATTGACGTATGTATCAACGGCGTCAGGCACCGGGAGTCGCTCAAGACCTCTGACCCCAAAGCGGCCAAGGAACTGCACGACATCCGGCGGGCTGAACTGTGGCGGGCGCGGGTGCTCAAGGAGCGTCCCAAGAAGAAGTTCTCAGACGCCACCAAACGCTGGCTGGTTGAGCGCGCCCACAAGCGCAGCATCCGCGACGACCGCGACAAGATCCGCGTCCTTGAGCCGATCCTAGGCGACAAGCTACTGACTGACCTTGACCGCGACACGATCGAGGCGTGCCTGCCGACCGACGTAAAGCCGGCCACCAGGAACCGCTACCGGGCGCTGGTCAGGGCGATCCTGCGCGCTGCTGAGCGTGAGTGGGACTGGATCGTCAAGGCACCGGCCCTGCGGGTCGAGGCCGAACCGCGGCGGCGCGTCGCATTCCTGACACGCGAACAGGCCGAGGCACTGATTGCCGCGTTACCGGAAAAGTACCGTTGTCCAGTCCGTTTTGCATTGCTCACCGGGTTGAGAAAGTCGAACGCGCTGGGACTGCGGTGGGAGAATGTGAATCTTGAAAAGGGCATGGTGATCGTCCACGCTGACGAGGCCAAGGCCGGCGAGCGCATCCTGGTGCCGTTGAACAGCCAGGCGCGGGAGATGCTGTCGGCCATGCCAGGTGAGCGCCAAGGCTTTGTTTTCAAATGCCCGACGCGGGTCAGCCCGTCGGTCTGGAAGAAGGCTTGCACGGTCGCTGGCGTGCCTTGGCTGCGGTTCCATGACCTGCGCCACACCTGGGCCTCTTGGCACGCTCAGGCAGGCACGCCGCTGTCGGTGCTCCAAGAACTGGGCGGCTGGCACTCGGCGTCGATGGTGCAGAAATATGCCCACCTGTCGCCCGAACACCTGGCAGCCGCGGCAGAGCGGGTCAGCCTGTAAACAACGCCGCCTCAGCCTGCCGGCGCCTGACCAGGCCCGGCAGCACGCGCCCGCCGCCTTTTGTCCACAGCATGAACGCGGCGGCTGCGCCTTCCCAGTCCTCACGCTGGACCCTCATTCGGACGCTCGAGCGTTGGAAGTTGCCGAGGCCGACGTTGTAGCTGAAAGAGACGCAAGCGTCGAATGCGCCTTGATGACCATCAAGAGCGGGAGCAAGTCGAAGAACACCACGCTCAAAAGC
>Ga0222713_10000756_pt1 | contig 36576 bp, 54 predicted proteins | sample C33_649DmetaG_FD_165061 | JGI IMG/M metagenome (GOLD analysis project Ga0222713, IMG submission 165061) | Estuarine water microbial communities from San Francisco Bay, California, United States - C33_649D | ecosystem: Environmental > Aquatic > Marine > Unclassified | place: USA: California... | reverse complement strand
AGACTTGGCGACGTGCTGCTTGTAGCGTGCGAGAATCTCGCTATTAGGAGTCCGAGCCATCACTGTTCCAAACCTGAGCCGAACGGCCCAACCAGTTCCATACCGCAATCAGACCAGCAATACCCGCGGCCTTCACAAACGAAATATTGAACACTGCCGCTGTCGCAGGCGAAGCGGTAGCACCAGCAATAAAGGTGGCAACAGCCCGCTTGAAAGCATCCTTATAACCCACGTCAATCATCCTTCTGGCCAATATGCCACTCAATATGACCGTGCAAACGGTCATCAACCTTGTCAATCTTTTTCTCAATACTCTTGAGAACCTGCATGTTCTGACCATGCTGTTCGGTATTCCGCTTGTCAAAGCGGTGCAACCCCCACATCAAAGGGCCACCAATAAGCGCCACGACAATCGGAACCCACCACATGTCAAATCACACCCACCGCGACCCGACAGGTTCAGCCTTAATCCCAGCGTCAGCAGCCTGCTTCTCCTGCAGGCGCTGCCGCTCCACAATGGTGGGGCCATGGAAATCTTGTTTGCCATGGGTAAATCCAAGGCGAATGCCCTGCAAATGGCATTTAAAGCACAATGCGCCACGCCGAGGCATGACATCAAACGTGAACAAGTTGCCGCATTCCTGACAGTTAATCGCACCCATCACCATTAAACCCCTGCGTTACCTCTCGCCACGGACATTATATGCCCCAATAGGAACACGTTTAAATGGTGCTTCTTCGCTAATAATGAACTTTTCAAACCAACCAAGACTGTAAGCGGGCGGGGGTGCGTCCACCCGATACTCGGGCAGCCATACATACTTCATCATCTGCCACCCAATAGCCAGCGACATGACACGGTCGTCATGCGGAGAACCATTCATACGCCCGTTCGCATTGCGAACAAACGTAATCAACTCCTGAATTGTATGGTCATCCGACAGGGCAATATCCCCATCTCGGATAGCAGCAGCCAACTCGTCAATCGCCAGCGGCTTCGTCGCTGTCGTCGTACGCCAACCAAGAATCTCTGTAGCCTCAGGGTTCCGCTGCTGCAAACGACGGGTGCGGTAGAGGTTCTTGTAGCCATACCGTTGAAGAGCCTTCAATGTGGTCAGACCATGGTTGTTGTTCTCAACACCGAGTAGTGCGCCGTTGTACCAGAAACCTATTTCGGCGAGAAGGTCGCCGAAAAGGTCAGGCTCAATATGACCATGCCAATGCGCAACTACTTTGTGCGATTGTGCTTCAATTACATGGGCAGAAGAATAGTCGCCATACGACAAACCCTCAGCAACGTCAGCGCCAATCACATACACAGCATCAGGGCGAGGACGCTCATAAACAGCGAACTCGCCATCAGGAGTTATCCTCAACTCAATATTCTTCTTGCTGAGCACATGCACATAACCCCGCTCAGGATGCTCAACCTGCAAAGCACGTAGAGCATCCACATCAAACACGGGGTTACCCGACTTGATGAACGCTTCCTCGGGGCTACGCGGATATTCCTGATGCAACTGCCATGAAGGCATAGATTTCTCTTTAGCCTCATACCAGTCGTCGTCACGGTCGCCAGCCGACCACGGCCAGAAAATACCCTTAAAGTTGTTCGTTCCAGTTTGCGACCCAGTCCATAGATGATGAAAGAAGTTGCCCGAACCGTTCGCCGTACTCAAACAAATAACACGACCACCAACGTCAGCAATAGGCTCAATAGAAGCCCACGCCTCTTCGCTATTCGGCAAGAACGCCATCTCATCCACAATCACCAAATACACCGACTCACCACGAGCAGGGTCATTGCCAGACGGCAACGACTCAATAGCCGACTCGTTAGCAAACGTCATCTTCAACTGGTTATCCGAAGTTAACTGAGGGCCACGTTGCTTCATCCACTGCGGAAGAAACTTGTAGCCATACTTGGACTTCTGCAACAACTTCGCTGCTTCACGCTCCGTGCGTGAAAGCATGACGATGAACCTATCGGGCCAGAAGAACCCAAGCCAGAAAGCGTAGGCGGCAGCCAGAGTGGAGAAACCAATCTGACGTGCCTTCAGAACCACGCTATAACGGTTGGACATCCAAGCACGAATAGTTTCTGTCTGCGCTTCACGCAACTCAAATAGAATACGTCCACGTTCTGGATGTTTAATCGCCCAGTAGTTCTCACAGAAGTAAGCAAACGCGCTTACAAGTTCGTCAATACTGGCGTCGGAAGGGCCGCGACAAGCGCGCCATTCCTTCTCGTTGAGAAGTTCAGATAAATCCATTTTAGTTCTGTCTAAGCCAAATCTTATCCTTGGGCGGATAGCCCACTGGAACGATACGCCTCATCATGATTGTGCTATCCAAACCTTGCCCGCCATTTACCCAAAGAGCAACATCCACGCCACCAGCACCATCGCCAGATGCGGAACGCTCTATCAGTTTCCCGCTGACAACATCAGAAGTGCCGCTACCGCTAGAAGTTGCGTCACGGTAAACCGTGCGCAACTGAACAACAATAGAAGAACCAGTGCCAAATGAACTGGCCGTAACTACTGCGATGCGAACGCCCGTGGCGGACGAAGAACCAGTGCCACTGCCAGAAGCAGAAGCAATAGTTAACTTCAGTCCACTAGCACTAGCAGTACCAGCGCCAGAACCAGTGGCGGAACGAATAGAAACAACAATCCGTGTCGCTGCACTGGAACCAGTACCGCTAGCGGAAGCATCAACAATTGCGGTACGTAGACCAGTTGCTGTTGAGGAGCCAGTGCCAGAACCAGATGCTGATTCTAGATGGGACACAGCACCGTCAGCGGTGCTTGTTCCTTGCCCACTCGCCGTTGCGGTACGCAACCTAGTGATTAGACCAGAAGCGGAAGACGTTCCAGCGCCAGAAGCGGTCGCTGTAGCGACGACAGTGCGAAGACCTGAGGCGGTTTCTGTTCCCGTGCCACTGCCAGAGGCATCGCGGAGTTTGGTTACAACTCCCGTTGCCGACTGGGTTCCTGCGCCACTGCCCGTAGCAGTGCGCAATGGCATACCCTCATACGTGAACGATGTGTTCTCGTATAGTTCTAAGGAATCGTATAATGCCGCCATGTTAGATTCCTAGCGGTAGAGACTCCTGAGTGCCGAACAAATCATATTTGACAATGATTTCTTCAGCCCATGCACGCGCGCCTTCTTCGTTGTCCCACGGTCCAGGCCAGTCGATGAGTTTGTCGTTGTTGTAGACATTGACATAAAAGGTATCGGTAACTTCTGCCCGATATGGACCGCTAACGAACGAATGAATAATCATGTTCATCGTGACGAAACAACTCCTGCCGAATGACAAAGCCCATTCGGTACTGGCATGGTAATACCATTCAAACTTCCAGCAGTCACCCATGCAGTGCCGTTGGCTGATACCTGAAAATCACCATCATCCTGCAATACCAAAATGCGGTTTGCATCATCAACAGCAATAGAGTTATAAATCAGATTGCCGCCCGTATCTGCGGGTGTTCTATCTCCCCACGATGTTCCATTAGTCGAACTTTGGATATTGAATACTGACCCAGGCATTATCCCTCACTTAGTTATTTGTAGCAATAATGATTGTTGAACTATTAGATGCGAACTGTTGGTTTACTGCCGCGCTATTAGGAAGACTTCGGGCTGTCCATGTGTTGGGCGTAGATGCACTGGCTATGGCGTTTGTCGTTGAGTTTGTGTCTGAACCAATCACCCAAAGTGAAACATTTGAGAAATATTCAGACACAACATTCTCGCCAGTTCCCAATGTTGTGCCTCCCGAGCCAGAGGCTACCCGTGTCCATGTCCCAGTTACACTTGTTGCATAAATCAAGTCGCCGTTATTCCCACCGACAACCCAATAGCCATTACCATACTTGGGGGCAGAACCAACAGAGGTCGCGGGAGAAAACGATGCGACAGAAAACTGTGTCCATGTTGCACCATTATCTGTTGAATACGCAAGTTTGCTTGTACCAACAGCAACCCATTCTTTATTTCCATACCCAACTGAAAAGATTGATGTTGTGCCACCAAACGACGATGTTCGTTGAGTCCAATCTATGCCATTGTCGCTTGTAGCCAACTTGCCACTCGCGCCAACAGCAACGAATCTACTTCCACTAGAAGCAATGTTATAAATCGCAGTACTACCAAAACTGGATGTTCTGTCTGTCCAAGTCATTGACGATGAGGGCAAATCCGTTGATGTTTGCATCGCGCCAGACGACCCGACGACGACCCACATATACGGCAGTTTGCCCTTCTTCGCACCAAATCCTAAAGCGCCAGCCGAAGCGTTCGCACGAGTACCAACAAGCGGCATAAACGACCCTTACTTGAACTGTGTCTGCGAAGCAAACACCGTATACGTCGGGGCCGTAGTACCCGGATTTGGGTCAGCAGTTTTCACAATCGTCAATGAATAAACATCAATAGACGACGCATTTCCAGCAGTCGGGGCCGTGCCACCCTGCCATTTGGCGGTTACTGTTACCTCATAGTTGGTGGAAGCGTTATCAATCTTGATGACGTTTGGATAGTAGGCGGTGGTGCCATTTGTGTTCGCCCACACAACAGTAATTGAGTCACCAATCGCAAGCAAACTAGAAAGCGTGGTTGACGAGTTGCCACGAATATTCAACGTGTGGTTTGCCGTCGCATTGCTGGTGTAATACCAGACGCTTGCAGTATTGACATCCATGTTCACAGTGCCAGTAGCGGCAGTAGCCGAAACGTTCCAAGTCTCCTCGGTTTCCTTCAGCACAGCACCATTGATAACAGGGGCAGTCAAAGTCTTATTTGTCAACGTCTGCGTACCAGTCAATGTCGCAGCCTGAGCAACCTTATAATCCAAACTGGTAGTAACGGCAGAACTATCAACACCAACCTTGGCTTGCAAAGCCTCAATAGCGTCGTTCGCATTGGCGTGCTGCGCCGAATGCGACGGGTTATTAAGCGCATCACCGCTCGCAGGGTTAGTTAGCGCATCAAGCGACGTGGGGAAGTTAGTGGCCATTGATTAGTCCAGCGTCAATGTGAGGCTAGTAATCTGGAAAGTGTCGCCAGCCGAAACGGAGGCTGACGACGAAAGAGCGCCCGACCACAGGCAGTTGCCAGCAGACGAAGCATCCCACAGCGAGAAATGAGAATACGTTTCAGTTGCAGAGACGTTCGTCCACGTAACCGAAGCCGACGAAGCCATAGACCCGCTAGCAGCAGACGAAAACGAAATAGCCTGACGAGTCGTATTGGACGCGGCGTTAGCCGTCCCATCCTCACCAGCGTCGCCAGTATGCAACTTCACATAGACGGCTGCCACCGCCAAAGACTGGTTGCGGAGCGTATCCAGCAACTTGTTCTCAAGATAGTTAGAAATGCTCACTCAAAGTCTCCACAAGAATCATCGGCGGGTTCACCATCACAACACGAATCCTTAAACCCACAGTTAGGACACCGCCAACGGCAAGCCGTGGGCGGATACTCCTCACCACAGTTCAAGCATTCAACTAAAGAACCCATTCGTTACATCGCCTTAAGGTGCGAAACCCGAGCCTCCCGCTCACGGGAAGCCATAGCAGAAATCAGTTCATCCAACTCTTGGTCAGACAACTCCGCTGTAGCACGTTCAGACTTAACAGTCACCGTAGGCGGAGCCATACGGTTAGTCGCCTGAAGATACAACTGGGCGGCCTTGATATCCCCAGTCAACGCCCTGTCGTAGAGCGTATCCAACAGTCGTTGGCTCCGCTCAGGCGACCCTTGAACGTCGTCTACGCGGGATTGCCATGCTTTGCGGAATACGTCCTTTTTCTCCCATCGGCGGAGCGTGGTGACATTCACACCGATGGAAGCGGCGTAAGCCTCTTTGCTGGCTGGCTCACGTTCCTGAGGGGGTGTGCAAAGCCACCCGATGTACGCCTCTTGGCGGGCGTCCAAAATGTTTTCTTCTAGTGCCATCAACAACAGGATTCCTCGTTACCTCGGTCTCCTGTTTCACTTGTTCACTATGTAACGGGTAACGCTAAGGATAGGGGCCATATAGTTATCCAGTCGCTAGCCCAGCGCCGCGACTGGATACAGTAACTAGTTAAACGAGAGCGACGACAGGAGCGGCGACAATGGCAACAAAGAAAACACCCAAAGGAATGCATCGCATGCCTGACGGCTCCCTCATGAAGGGAGCCTCCCATAAGGAAGGCGCGAAGCATGAGCGCCGTGAATCCAAGGCTGAGAAGCGGGCCGAGTACGGGCCGCGCCCCAAGAAGAAAACAGCCTCCAAGAAGATTTCACAAACGCGCAAGAACAACATGGACTACTGAGGCGACGACATGGCAGCCAAAAAAAAGCATCGCGGATTCAAAGCAGTCCAAAAAGAAATCGCCCAAAAACAAGGCATCAGCATGGAACGAGCAGGAGCCATCCTCGCAGCAGGAGCACGCAAAGCCAGCCCCGCTGCCGTCAAAGCCAACCCGCGCCTCAAGCGAATCTCAGGGGTACGCCGTGGCAAATAAAGACCCACGCCTCACCAGAGCGGGAGTCACAGGCTACAACAAGCCGAAACGCACCCCCAACCACCCCACCAAATCCCATGTGGTGGTCGCCAAACAAGGCGACCAAATCAAAACCATCCGCTTCGGCCAACAAGGCGTCAGCGGCTCACCCCGCAAAGCAGGAGAAACAGCCTCCTACCGCAAACGACGCGAATCATTCCAAGCACGACATGCCAGCAACATCGCCAAAGGCCCGATGTCCGCAGCGTACTGGGCAAACAAGGTGAAATGGTGAACGAACACAAAACACCCCCCATCCACATCATAGAATGGTGGGACTCCTTCAGCATAGAAGACGAATGGTACGACCTAGACACCAAACACCCCCACAGACATATCTTCAGCACAGGTTATGTAGTCGGAGAAGACGAACACTACCTCCATCTAGCAACAACATTTGACCCATTCAGCGCCACCTACAGTGTCGCCATCGCCATATATAAGCCCTGCATAGTAGCCAGAACACCCATCGCCACCGCAGGCTTCCACTAACCCCACCCCCAACATATCCACAACTATAGATTTGGCCCTCCGTGGGGGGACTCCTTTTGCAGTTGACGGGGTAGGGGGGCCATGCACCCCCCTCGCATGCCGGTCGCATCACATCGCACCCTGAAACAGGCTGCTACCAGCATAATCCGAAATCCTGAACCCGACCCGATAGTGTCCCGACCAATACCATCGGGGCGGTTAAGACAAACTTAATCCGATGGAAGGTCGGGAGGAGAGTATCAACGATAAACCTAGATTACATAGAAGGAGAGTACGATGAGTACTAGTACTGTTAATACACTTGCCACGTTCAAGGCGGTCGCCAAGGAATGTTGGGCAGATGTTGAGGGAGCCATCCTGACGCTGTCTGTCCGCTACATTATCCTTGCTGAGGCTAAGCCGACGAATGCTACGGCTGGGCAACTTTACTCTGCCCTTCCTAAGGCTTGGCAGGACAAGTGTTCGGCGGATTCGTTCGGCGTACAATTGTCCCTCGCTGGTCGGATTATCAAGGCGTTCGCCAAGGCTCAGAAGGCGGGGACCTATCCCGCTGAGATGACCGCTCAGGCGTTCGTGACCAAGCATGGCTCGCTGACCAAGGCTGAGAAGGTTCTCTTCCCTGCCAAGGTCGAACCTAAGAAGGCTGCCGACCCTAAGGTCGGGGGAGAAGGTAACGGCGAAGAGTCGGACGAGTCCGAAGGTGGCAAGGTTAAGGTTTCGTCGAATGACACGGCTTTCAGTAGGGCTTGTGCCATCATCGATGGAATGAATGAGACCGACCTGACTACGCTGTCGCTGTACGTGGCGGACAAGTTGGCTAAGTTTCAGGCTAAGGCTCTCGCTGTCAAGGCGTGAGTGTTGGGGCAAGTGTCCCCCCGAAAGGGGGGACGACTCCCCCGCTGTCGTGGCGGGGTTGCCTACTGCCCGTAAGGGTGACATAGGGTGGCTCTTGCTACTGCCATGCCGTGTGATGTTTAGAGTCTGCGACGCGTCGCCTAGCGTGTCGTGGTCGGGCTGGCCACTGGCAGTAGCGGGAGTCTATCCGATGGTGAGTTAAGTTAAACTTAAGGAGATGATATGACGGAAGAGTACATTAGTTATCTCGTCTCGCTTGATGAGCGAGCCGAGCCTGATGAGTTTTGGCACGAGATGAATGTGGAGTTACGTTTCCTATGGGAGCGTGACGATATGGTGCTTCGTAATGTTCAGATTCTGAGTTAAGTTAAACTTAAATTGAGAGGAGATAAGTATGGACTGGTCAGAGGTTATCGCCGCCGATGGTTACGATGGGCTAGGGTTGTGCCCTGAGTGTTGTCGTGACCTTACGGATGGCGTGGTCTGTCCTTGTGGAGAGTTGGAGCCGTTCACTGAGTGGCTCTTCCATGAGTGACGGGTTAAGTTAAACTTAAGAGAGGAGATACTATGGATTTATCGGAGATTATTGTCTCGGATGTTTGTGACGGGTTGGGGCTGTGTCCTATCTGCTATCAAGAGTTGGGCGAGCATGAGGAGGGTGGCTTTCCTTGTGACGCTTGTACTGAGTCGCAACCTATGGGCGAGTGGCTTTCTAGTTGGTGAGTTAAGTTAAACTTAAGAGAAAGGAGAGAGATTGAGAGTAATGACTAACGCCCCCGTAGCGTACGATTACGGGTTTACCACGTATCTCTATGAGACTGACCATAAGGTGTTTGGTCGGACGTTTAGGGTTCGGGTTGTGAATGTTCCCGACGAGCATGTCGGTCATCAGACTGACCGTTATCGGTCGGGGTTGTATGCTGTGTTTGGTGATGAGTTAAGTTAAACTTAAGAGAGAGGAGATAGTGATGAGATTCAGTAAAGATAAAGACACGGGGCTGTGGTACAACGAGTGGTACGGCTCGGTCACGTGGCGTGTTAAGACTGTGATTCAGAAGGCGAAGTGGTCGCCCGCTGATTACGATGATGCCCTCGCCCGCCATGGCGGTACGATGTCGTCGCTTGACGCCCATCTAAGGAAGGTTGGTGTAGAGTATGCGGATTGAGGTTCCTGACCCGTCGTCCTGTCCCGCATGCGGGTCGGATGATATCGTTGGTGATAATGTTCATATTGACGGTACGGTAGCGCATCAAGAGGTCTACTGTTCCGAGTGTAATCATATGTGGACGGACTCTTATCTATTGTTGGATAGGTCTGCGCCTAGAGTGGGTTAAGTTAAACTTAAAAGGAGATGAGATGGAAGTGACAGTACGTAAGCGCCGCACACTGGTCAGTGTGCTTCGCAACAGTGATTATGACCACGTCCTAGTGGATGGGTATGTCCGTGGTTTACAGGGTATCCCGATTCACTTCGCTGACAAAGCGATAGAGCGAGCACGTCAAGGGCGAGGGTTCGCCCCTGTCGTTGCTGACCTGCTCACGAACCCTAAGGCTAACGCTAAACTTGAGGCGGCGACAGTGCCTACCTACGGATTGACGTTGGCGCACGCTACGCTTCACGACGAGTTTAATCTATGTCCGTGGTCGGGCGATTGCGAGAAGGTGTGTGTGCTTAACACGGGTAAGGGGATGTACGATAATGTGCGTCGGGCTTGGCTGTGGCGCACCGACTTCCTCGCCTACTTTACGGGTGACGCTATCCTCAGGTTGGGTTGGGAGTTGGGGCGTGCTGTGCGTAAGCATGGTCGGATTCTGTTTCGTCCCGATGTTAATTCTGACTTAACTTGGCACACTTTCTTGCCGTCGCTTGGAGGGTTGGATGGGGTGACTGTGTACGGGTATACGAAGAATCCTGCGCATGTTCATCTTCATCGGCTTCGGTCTGACATGGGTTTCCATTATGCTTATTCGCATAACGAGTCGTCGTGTCGGGAGGATGAGGCACGTATGCTTTCTGAGGGTGGCAAGATTGCTATGGTCACGTCTCGCCGTAAGGGCGAGCCTGTGGATGCGGATAAGGTTCGTGCGTTCTTCGGTGTGGATGACAGTGTCCGTGTGGTGGATGCTGATGTTACGGATGAGTGGATGTTTGCTGATGGTGGTGTTGTTGGTGACTTGTCGGCGAAGGGTTCTGCTCGTCGGTTGATTGGTGTGTCTGATTTCGTGGTCGCTTAAGTTAAACTTAACATAGTCGGCATCAATAAGTCCGAAAGGTAGCATCAATCCTACCTTGGAACATGGGGGTTGACTACCCGTAAATGCCACGACCTGAGCAAGTCGCTAAACTGCTCACCCAATAACAATAAAATAGAGGAGATAAAATGGAAACAAGATTCGTTGACGATGCTGAGGCACAAGTAATTATGCTATCAGTTACGAAGGAGTTTGCTGATTGCCGTGATGATGATTGGTGGACGAGCGTCCATGTCTATGACGTGAACGTATGGTGGTGCGAAGAAGACGATGTCTATCGTGTCACAATGTATAAGTATACAGAAGATGGTGTCCAGACTGGCCAGTGGCAGAGTCTGGGTGTAATAAGAAACAACAACACAAAGGAGAAATAACAATGGAAAATACCGAATATACCGTTACCCCTGTTGATGCTTTCCCGCCGTTGTCGGCGGAAGAGTTGAGCAAGGAACTAGAAAGCCTACGCAAGGCGTACAGTTTCGTAGATGCGAACCGTACCGAGTTGGCACAGAAGATGCGGCGATTCCGTAACGACATGGACAAGTTCATCAAGTCCCTCGTGGACGATGACCTTGTGGAGAAGGACGACGACTGCGTCGGACATATCCAAGAGTGGATTGATAACGGCACGCTACTCAATCCGTTCACGACCGAGTACACCTTTGATGTGGAGGTCACCACCGTGAAGCGTTACACCATCACCGTGGAAGCAAGCGGCATGCCTATTGACGATGTCAGTGAGATTGTGGAGTCTGCTTTCTCTGACGTTGATGGGGATGGCAACGAGATTGACCTCAACCCGCACGAGGATGTGGAGATTACTTACGTCTCTGAGGGGCGTGACACGATTGATATTGTGGTGGAGGAGCGATGATAGTTCTTGCTCTTCCGTTCATCTTCGCAGGCATGGTCATAGCCGCAGTGTACTGTGCGTACATTGCTGGCTATGACCAAGGTAGAATCTACGAACAAAGTAGAACCCGCCATCCATCACATAACCGCTGGTAGATGGCTTAATTTAAACTTAAAAACAACAACACAAAGGAGAAACAAATGGGTTACGATAAGAACGGCGTCCTTGGTGGCGTCACAAGTGGTGCGTTCCGTGCCGAACCGTGGCACGGTTACGGCGAGTCACGCAACAGCAAGGGCGAAGTTGTCGGCACGAAGGTGCAGATTAGCGACAGCGTCCGCACTGGCAACGAGTTGCTTGTCACCGCAGGGTTGGATTGGCGTGTAGAGAAGCGCACGCTCGCCGACCTCGGCGTCACCGCCGAATGCGCCGAAGACCATGCGGCAATCATCCGCACCGACAAGAACCGTCTGCTTGGCATGCACTCAGACAAGTATGGGGAGGTGCAGAACGAGGTGCTCGGACAGTACGCAGACGTGTTGTTCAAGGCTCGTGGCGATGCGTTCCCTGTGTCAGCAGTGGAATTGTGGGGCGGTCAGGTCATCTTCCTTGTCGTGGAGTTCCGTGACATGGTCAAGGTTGTACGCAAGGATGGCGACCATACCGACAAGATGACCCGCTACATGGGCATCTACACGTCGCACAACGGGTCGTACCCGTTGGCTGTCAAGTACATGAACAACCTGTGGGTGTGTCAGAACACGTTCACCCCGTGGAATGCGCACAGCGGATTCGTGGTGCGTCACACCCGCAACGCAAGCGACATCGCTACGTCTGCCGTCAAGTCTCTTGAGCAGATGATGGTGTCGTTTGATGCGTTTGATGTGGAGATTCAGCGTCTCCTCAACAAGGAAGCAGACCGTCAGACCCTCACCCGTCAGGTGATTCCCGCCGTCCTCGGCGGTCGTCCCACTGATGCGGGCCGTGGGCAGACAATGTACGACAATGCGTTTGATGCCATCGTCGCCGAGTGGGATGAGAAGACCCGCAAGGAGACGGCGTTTGATGCAGTTATGGCAGTGCAGGGTTATGAGCAGCACCGCTCTGTCGTGCGTAATACCACCCGTGATATTGCGGCTATCCGCCGCATCATGGATGACAAGTTCCCGTTGACAAGCAAGGCCGTTTCGGTCTTCGCATAATAACAGAAAGGAAAACCAATGGGTAGGAAAGATAACTACGAACCTAATGACCTTCAACTTAACTTGACGTTAACTGAGGTGCATGCCCTTCACAAGACTGTCGGTATTGCTATCGACAATCTCAACATGAAGATTGCACGTAACGGTTCACACGGCAAGTTTGTTGACGGTGCAACAACGGACCTTCGGTCTTTGTTGTCGGTGCAGCAGGAGATTCTTGGACTTCTTGAGGAGGTGTCATGATTAAAGTAAGTCAGCGTATCGGTGACGAGCATCGTGTCCGCACGTTGAAAGAGTTCATTAACGAGAGCGTGTGCATTTCTCGTGAGGACAAGGATGGCAACATCAGTGCTGAACTTGCGTGCGGAGAGTTGCATTCCGTAACCAAGGGTGGCATCGGCATCTGGCACATGGGAGAAGAGCGATTCCTTGAGTGGGATGAGTTCAACATTGTGGAGTTGTTCCCCCATGTATAGCCACGACTACACCCTGACTCTTGTCCCGCAAGTGACAATCACCTTTGACAAGAAGGGCAACGTCGCTGCTCATAACATCGACTTCGCTAGCCAGATTGGCTGGCTCGCCGATAACAACACAAGCGATTTGTTCCCCACCTTGCAAGCAGCGGAAACGAAGTTGGGCAAGATTATTTACGGTGCTCTCATGGAGTACGTTGACACCCTTGCTGTAGTACAGATGTATTATAGTCCCGATGACGAACCATTCTGAAGGACAGCACGTCAAGCACTGGGTCTGCCGTGAGTGCGGCGGGCGTGTGACAACACACGTCCCGCTGCTCTCAGACCCCGTATGCATCAAGCACGGGGGCACGCCCCGCGTCATGGAAGCGACGACAAAAAAGAGGCGTTGACAAACTTGTCAACGGCTTGTGTATACTGCTGAGCGGTAGCGAAGCCCACTGGATACAGTATCCATCCCGCCCCGTGAGGGGGCGGGATGGATAACAGTAAAGGAGAAAACATGGATGAAGTTAAGTTAATCTTAAACTGCGGTGTCGCAGGCCACGACGATGAATGCCTCTGCGATGTCGTCGTAACCGAACCTGTTCAAATCATGGATAACTGGATTCGTGATTCTTGGATGGCCAGCAAGATTGTGCAGTACGCTGGGCTGTCCGCCCCATACAGCGACGAGGACATCCTCACCCTGCTGTCAACGCAAGTGGCGATGCGCGACGAACTTCAACGGCAAGAACGGACGAAGGAACAGCAACGACTCGCCGCACGTCGTCAGCAAGAAACCCGCAAGACCCTGTTCACCAAGGAACAGATGGAAGAAGTCAGACAACTTCTCGCAAGTGGTATGAACACCACCCAAGTACGTGTACACTGCAAGGTGAAGTGGGACATAGACTTGAAGAAGTCCTATGCCTCCAAGATTCAAGCCCGTCTCAAACAGAAGGACACCAAATGAGGTTCACCTACAACGAAGACGGAAGCATTGACGTTTACATCCGACAATCGTGGGTTAACGATGCCACGATGTGCAACGAACGTGGCCGTCAAGGAATCGTCCGACCCGAATGGTCAATGCCGAACGACGCAACCATCCTTGGCACAGCAGTCCACGCTGGCATCGCCAGCGTCTTGGAAGGCAAGAAGGCTGGCATCCCCGCAGCGTTAGAAGAACTCAACAAACTCCTCGGCGAACCATTCCAACGTGTCAAGTACACGAACGAGCAGATGTACGATTACGTTCATGAACTCATCACCGAATGGGAAAAGAACATCGCACCGTCACTCGGCACTGTCGTTGCCGTGGAAAAATCGTTCACGTTTCTGCTGGACGAAATGACTATCGGCGACAAGCAAGTGAAGGTGCATGGCATCGGCACGATTGACTGCGTCACTGACACAGCAGTGTGGGACTGGAAGACAGCAGGACGCAAGTACTCTGCCAAAGAGAAGCAATCTCAGGCTGTGCAGCCCACCATGTACACGGCAGCCGCCGTGGCACACGGCTGGCTGGAATGGCCAGCAACATTCAACTACGGTGTTTTAGTTCGGAGCGGCAAGGCGCAGGTTGTGCCGATTCACCGCAATGAGAGCCACGTCGCATGGCTCCGAGACATTGTTAGACCGTTCGTTCGGTCAGCATTAGTCATCGGCACAGAAGAACCATGGACACGCAATGACACTCACTACTTGTGCTCATCAACGTGGTGTTCGTGGTGGTCTGTATGCAAGGGAAGTAAGTTGTCCCCAGCGGACATCCAACCTCAGGAAGGTAAATCATGATTAGCAAAGACCAAGCAATCATCATGCAGGTGGCAGCAAAGATTGCAGCCGACCTCATCACCAAGACGGAGAACGTGGAAGCCACGCTCACCGACTGGGAGATGGCGTTCAACTTTGTGAACGACAAGTTGCAAACTGCCAACGGCATGGAGATTGTCAAGGAAGCATTCCCGACAGCGGTAGAAAGCACCGCCCCTGTCGCTGAGAATGCTGTCGTCATGGCTCCGACGATGAAAGTCACGACGGTGCGTGTCGCTGGTCAGCAGCACGGCGACCTCCCGCAGTGGCTCATCGCAGCATGCCAGAAGGCTGGCGTTAGCAAGGTATGGGACAACCGCGACAAGGCTGTCGGCACGAAGCGCCCGTGGTTCAAGCAGGCAGACGCACCCGAAGGTGCTGAGCCTGCAGCGTTCTGGCCTCCGAAGGGACAGGGATGACCACACTCGGCAAGGATGAACTCCTTCGTCGTTGGGAAGGGTTGGACGGGGGCGATGCCCCCGTCAACCTGACCGCCCCAGTAGAGCAGAAGCAGATGTTGTACTACCGCCCACTGGAAGACGCCGCACACGAGTTTGTGCGGTGGGCGCAATCCCCACACGAACGGATTTACACTGGGTTCACAGACCTAGACAGAGAGATGCGAGGCATCGCCGCAGGCGAGATGTGTCTCGTCATCGGCTACTCGCACTCAGGCAAGACGCTCACCATGTTGCAGATGCTGATTGCTAACCGCAACAAGAACGTCATCTACTTCGTCCCCGACGAACCTCGCACCTTGGTACTCATCAAACTGGCATGCGTTCTACATGGCGTGAACGCAATTGACTTGGAACGCCAAGTTGCCGCTGATGAACCCGAGGCTATTGAACTGTTAAAGAACACGGCAGTTGAATGGTTCCCGAACCTTGCCGTGTTTGACCAGTCAATGGCGCTGTCGGACATGGAGAAAGCAATGGCTGAGGTGTCAGACATGTGGGGTCAGAAGCCCGACCTCGTCGTGTTTGACTATCTGGAATTGTTGCAGGGCGGCGGTGAAGACGTGCCGTCCAAAGCGAACACATTGAAAGCGTGGGGTCGTAGGCATGACGTTCCTCTTCTCGTACTTCATCAGACTTCTCGTTCGTCGGGTGCGGACGGGAAGAGAATGACCATCTCGTCTGGTTCATTCGGTGGTGAACAGCAAGCGACGCACATCATCGGTGTGCGCCGCAAGCGGTTTGAGATTGAGTCACAGATTCGTGAACTGGAAGCCAAACTGGACAAGTCATCCGCTAGTGAGCGGGCGATGGAACAACTGGACTTCCTGCGATATGAAGCACGTATCCACGCTCACACGTTGACCATCAACCTCGTCAAGAACAAGCGTCCCGCTGGTACGCTCATTGACGACATTGACTACGAGATTGAGGAAGGCAGCGGTCGGTTGACCCGTCTGCGCGACGGCGAACTGCCGCAACAGTTCCTTAATCAAATCAAGCATTAGTCATGTTGACCGATGACATCATTGACGGATACGTCACCTTGTTCCGTGGCCGTGGCGACGCCTACGGCGCATGGGAAGGCGGATGCGTCAAAGAAGCATTGAACCGTCAGCATTATGTTGAGCATCTAACTAGCGGCCCATACATCGGCGTCTACCCGTGTGTCCCATATCGGGGAGAAACGATGTGCGTGTGGGGATGCACCGACATTGACTATGACGGGCCTGATGATGCGTGGCTACTGCACGATGCGCTTGTCGCCGTAGACGTGTACTCGTGGGTGGAGAAAACTCGCCGTGGCTACCACGTGTGGGTGTTCTGCCCCGACCTGATTCCAGCCAAGGACATGCGACGCATGTTCCTAGCCGCCCATCAGGTTGTTGAGTTGAACCCGAAGGAAGTTAACCCGAAGCAGGAGTCGCTGCTCCCCAATCAGGTTGGCAACTACGTTCGGCTTCCTTACCCTGCGGGTGGAGCCGAACGGTTCATGGTGGACAGGCAAGGCAATCCACTACCCCTAGAAATCTTCGTTCAGACGGCTCTAGAACGCCGTGTGAGCGGCGATAGGGTCGCCGCCCTAGCCGCACACTATAAGCCACCTCAGGTGGACGTGGGGGCGCTCCTGCCCCCGTCCGCCTCACTCAACGAAACCGTCCGTCTACTTACCCCATTGGGTCGTGCTATCTTTAGAAGCGGCCCCATTGAAGGGCGCGACAGGTCAACAACACTCACCCACCTAGCACACGAATGTAGGAAAGCATCCCTCAACCCGAGTGATGCTCTAGCGATTCTGGAGGACGCTGATATACGATGGGGCAAGTACATGATTCGGGGACAAGCGGGACAGAAAGAACTCGTAAAATTGTTGGAACGGGCGTACGGTCACATTCCATCTTCGTAGAAGGACGCCCCCACCCCAAGGGGAGGCCTCGTGCAGGTCAGTCAAAAACTGGCAAGACCTACATGTACACACCGAAAGACACCGTTGAAGCGGAGAAGCGAATCGCTGCCGCATGGGATGGCCCAGTGTTTGAAGGTGAAGTAGCAGTACACATCGTTGTAGACAACGAAGGTACAGCCATCATCGTAGAACGAATTGATTTGGATGTTAAGTCTAAATTAAGAGGCGACCTAGACAACTACATCAAGACCGTCCTTGACGGCTTGAACGGTGTCGCTTGGAAGGACGACTCTCAGGTCGTCCGCATCACAGGGATAAAGGTATGAGTGCTGACATTGTTACCCTGCTCCGTGAACTCATGTACTACGGGACATTCCCCGATGAGTCGGTGTACGGGCGAGCAGTACTTGCCGCCGCCGACGAGATTGAACGGCTACGGGAACAGAACGATTACCTGAGCAAAGCAGGCGATGTGATGGCAGAGTGGGTGGCTGTAGACCATTCAGTAGAACAATGTGAAGATGGGTGCGAGTATTTAATCGCACTCCAAGACTGGAAGGCGGTGCGTGGTGACTAGCGCCTACGACATCAGGCAACCCAACTGGACAGAAGACCTGAAGTACGGCAAAGTTGGAGAAGAACTCGTACAAGGATTCCTCAACGACATCTCCTCGGGTCACCTAGAAGTCAAGACAGACCGCTATCGCAACGGGCGTATGGTTCTAGAAATAGAACAGAACCCACGCAACCGAGGGTGGAAACCCTCGGGCGTTATGGTCACCGAAGCCAAATGGTGGGTCTACCAATACAACCTAGACGGCGCATTCACCGTCGTCTCAGTGGATAGAATCAAACGCTACATCAACATCCACAAAGACAAGATGGAACTGCGCATGTTCGGAACCAAAGGCGACAACGCATCCCGAGGCTACCTGCTCCAACCCGACCAAGTAACAGACCTACTCATCAACCCAGACTACGACGAGCAGAGCAATGACTAAGTTTGACATGGACTACCTAGCGGCCAAGCCGCGCACGGAATCCGAATGGATGCTCCAATGGGGCGAAGCACCGACAGACTTCAGCCGAGACCACATAGAAGCAGTCCAAGAAGCCATAGAGAACCTGTCGCCGCAATCACGCTACTGCGTAGAAGCAATCTTCTACGAAGGAGTCGCCTACTCCGAACTAGGCAAACGTCTCGGAGTGAGCAAACCGCACGCTTGGAGACTATCCAAGCGTGCAATGGCAGAACTCCAACGAACACTACTCAACAACCATTCCATCAACCTGAGGTATCAGATGTTTGACAACTGGGACGACGCAGCCCTCGCAATCCTAGAAGACATGGACAACTTCGTCCCATCAGGCAAGGCAATCATGGCTCACATGAAGTCATTCCAAAAGAAACTTGCCGCACACGTCCGCGACCAGCAAGACATCCCCATCACCCTCTTCGGAGACGTAGGGGACATGGCCTGCGGGCAACTCAAACACGATGGCAACTGGCATTGCGAACGCATGCACGACCTGCTCGTATCCAAACAACATGACTACGGCCATCAGAACATCCTCATGTTCGGTCACGTAGGAATCGCCATCCGCATGTGCGACAAGATTGCGCGCCTCTTCACGCTAGTAGAAGACGGCGCTAAACCCGCCAACGAATCACTCCTAGATACATGGCGTGACCTTGTCGGCTACTCTGTTATCGCCATGATGCTATGGAACGAAACATTCACCCTCAACCTGAAAGACAGCAATGACTGACACACCTAACGCATCCGAACTCACCATCCAAGATGCCATCTCGCTAGCGATGGGCATCATCATCTGGTTGTCACGCGACGACAAAGAGATTGCCGCAGAGATTGCCATGGTGGCCGACACCCTGAAGGAAGAACTGTTCAACACACCAGCCGCAGGGAGCGAAGAAAGTGAACAAGGCTGAACTAAGAGACGTTCGCAAATCCCTAGACAAAGTCAAACTAGACCTCGTTGCCAAAGGGATGCCCTATTCGCTTGTGCGACGCATGGACGACGCACAAGCAGCCATAGACAAACTGCTAGAAACAGGAGGTAAGAAAAATGCTTAACAACATCATCGCTATCGTCATCGTTATCATGTCCATCATTCTTTTTCGCAGCGTTTCTAACGCCATCAAAGAAGAACGGCACAACAACGAAATCGTCCAAGACCAGTGGGCGTGGATTAACCATGGCCTACGTCAAGATTGGATACGTAGTTACTGCGCTACGCACGACCTCTGGACGACACACGAAGAAGAACTCCTTTACGACGAAGTTGACGACCCCTGTATCACCATCTTTCGGCTCATCTACACCGACTGATAACATGAGCGACCTAGAAGGCTTTGACCCTGAAGACATTGCCGACCTCGCTGCCCGAGCACGCAAAATAGAAGAAGACCTTCTCACCTCATACGAACTGACAATCATCATCAGTCACGAATCAGCCGTAGACTTCGTCAACCAATATCAACGAGCACGAACAGGCGACATAAACGCCCTTTACGACATGATGGTAGTTCTACACACCATCGCACTAAGCGTGCAGACAGCGTTAGAAGCAGACTACGACGACAACGATGAAGGCTTATGACCCGCTGTCGGAGCCAACAGTAGCGAGAACACCCAATCAATATAGGCTGCATCACCAGCAACCTCAGGGCTAATCTCCACATGGAACCACTTGCCTGACGGAGCGCCAGCGACAGTCGGCTTCTTATAATCCGACCACGCTAGACGTGTCACGTTCCAACCCCGCCCGTAAGGAGCGGGGAAATAATCCACAATCAGTTCCAAACCGAACGCTTCCCAATTGCGGATAAGGAAATCCATAACAACCAAAGCATCCTCACGATGCTTATAACCGAAATCAATAGCACGCCCCGTACCATGAATGCTGGGCTTACCCTCATGGCCACGCTGGTCACGCACCACAAACGTACCAAGATTCGTAATCTTGCCAGCGTTCAAGAACCGCACCCAATCAACCAACTTCTGCGTGCCAGCCAAACGCCCCTTAGCAACACCATCAAAACCAGTGTACTTACGCTTCCCACGCCACAACTTCATCACGCCTCTCCCTCACGAGTACGTCGCCGCAACTCAGCCTCACGCTGAGACTCAGTCACCTGACGAACAGGAATACCAAGATACGACAAGATGCTGCCCAACTGCCTGTCGCTGTACAACTCCGTATTCGGGGCAAGCCGCTCAGCCTGACCAATAAACGGAATCGCACTCATCAACGAATAATTCAACTTCGGACTCACACCAGTCCCACCAGTCTCCAGTTCTCTCGTCTGGCCCAATAGGCCAGCGAGAGCCTGAACAGCAGGAGCAAGCGGCCCACCAACAGGCTGCTCACCCTTCTGCCCGAACGGAACATCGTTATAGAACTTCGTGTTGCTGAGACCGACCTCAACAGGGAGGCGAAGCAACGGGTTCACATCCGACAACAAACGCTTCGGATTCTCCAACATCTTGAACGTCTCACCAAGGCGGTTGAAACCCAAATCCAACGACAGATACCAGCCGTCAGCAATCTTCACAGCACCCTGCTCCTTCAACCACGAAGGAACAATCTCGCCCTCTTCAGGCTGACCGAAGTTCTTAATGAAGTTGTTGTAGATAGCATACGCACGCGGGTTCGTCCACTGGTTAATCATCTGCAACGGAAGGTTGCGGGACATCCACATCCAGAACGGAACAATCGCACGGATACGCTCATCAGCCGAACCGACATCCATGTAATCAAACAAGTAGCGCCGCACCCGCGCTGTCGCCGCACTGAAATCCATTCCCGATACAGCCGAATCGTACGCCAACATGAAACGCGCCGAACCTTCAACACGTTCACCAATCTGCCGTGACTTACGAAGAATACGGTTATCACTCAGGCGCTGACCGCGGCGAGCGAAATCAGCAAACGCTTCCTCCACACGTCCACCGCCTGCCGCCTCCATGGCGCGCAGAGCGGTATTCACACGCTCCAACTCCGTGCCACTGAACTTAGCCAGCCAATCCTCAATCTTGCCCTGACCACGAATATGCTTCATCAAAGACGTGTACAGTTCCAAACCACGAGCAGCATTCTTCGGGCTAGCACCAGCAGCAAAAATCATGAACGTGTTACTGATAGCGTTGCGCACATGGAATCCGGGGCTTAACGTCGCATACGCCTTAAAGAACTTCGTATACCTAGCCAACAACTTGCCAGCATACGTCTTATTAACACCCGAAGTAGCGCGACGAACATTAGTCAGCATGTCGTAAACTTCACGGGGAGCCTGCATCCCCGGAAGTCCAATCTTCTCCAACGACTCAAAGCCACGCTCCGTGTACTGCTTAATCTTTTCAACCGTGTCGCCGCGTTGCAACCGTTCAAGAATCATCTGCTCACGGTTCAAATCAAACCGCGTGCTCCACAGAGCAGACTCAGCATCTGAGGCTGCGACAAGCACCTTGCTAATCAAACTATTCGGGTCATCATTGAACTGCTTCAACGCACGCTGCGCACCCTCACGCCACTCCATCAAAGCGTTGAACTCTTCATCAGTAAGACGTGCCTTCTTAAGGCGGCCAGCGGCAGCCTTCGTGCCAGCAGCACGGTCAGCAGCCGTCTGCGCCGCACGCTCACGCACCGAAGCAGGAACACCCGTAACAGTCGGACGAGGCCCGAACTTGCCATCAATACGGGGCTGAGGAAGAACAGTTGTGCCCTCAAGCAGACTGTTCGCCATAGCAACATTCCTCTCCAGCGAAGGAATCACACTCTCAGCAAACTCGTCATAACTCATCGCCACTGCTTGCGCTTGGTCGTAAGCAATCTGAGCCTTAATAGCGGTCTCGCGCAAGGTTTCAACCCGTTGAGTTGCCTTACCAATCTTCCCGTCAAAGCCAGTAACACCGCCCAAGTCCTTGACCAGACGGCTACGAGCCGACTCAACGGCCTTCTGCAACGAACGCAACTCACGCTCAGCACCCTTGATGTCTCCAGCCACAGCGGTACGTTCAGCAGAGATGCCTTCAATCCTGTCCATGATTGCACTAATGCGGGAACGGTCAGGTGCGGCGGCAGGAGCCACAGTCTCCGCCGCCTTCTGAGCAGCCTCAAACTCGCGCTGCTTAGCGGCAGCCTCGGCAGCCTCATCGGCAGCAGTCTTCAACCTGTCGGCGTGAGTTTCAACAGCCTGCTTGGAAGAAGAGAAACTGCGCTGTGCCGACTTCTCGGCACGAGCAGCCAACTCATCAACAGTGCTCAACAACTTGAACTCTTCCGTCGTTTCCCAAGCAGCCTTCAAATTGGCGCGACGCTCAGCAACGACAGAGGCATTGCCAGACAACACGCCCGAAATGTCGTTGCCAGACTTATACCATGCTGGCTGAGTACCATTGCCATGGACAAGAATGCGCATCTTCTCAAGGGCAGCAGCCTGCACTTCAGGGCTTTCCACATCTAGCGTAGCGCGAAGACGCGAAGCCTTGCTCTGCAAATCTTCAATCTCCTGTTGCACCTTGACCATCGCACCACGAACCTTGGCGTACTTGGTCATGTCATCAGGTGTGGCCTTGCCGAAACTCTTCTTGCGCTCAATGTCGGCAATCATTGACCGACCATTTTCAAGCAACTTGGCTTTATTCTCAATCTGGGAATTAACCCTATCCAACGAATCTCGCGCAGCAAGATACGCATCAAAGGCCTTATCTCCCTCGTCAAACTCAGGAGTGGTCTTGCGATACAGAGAACGCCACTCTGCCTCCGTGAAAGACAGCGGCGTACCATCGGGCATCATGAGAAGGTCAGCATTGCCAGCCTCATCTTCAACAATGAAACCCTTGACACCATTCGGCAACTCATAGTTGAACAAATCGGTATCAGCCAAATCGTTCATGGCGTTAACCATGTCCCTATCGTTCAACGCCTTGCCATACAACGGGTCTGTCTTCGCATTGTTCAACGCATCCGTAGCATCATCCATCGCCTTGCGTGCAGAACCATCCAAAGGATTCAGACGACCGTTATCGGGCAGAGCAGCGCCAGCGGAACGCAAACGCTGCTCGGCATCAGTCAACATGCGCGCATACAAATCATCGGCAGGATTCTGCGCGAACGCCTCCAAAGCATTCAGCACACGCTGAGCACGTTCCAACTCGGGGCCACCTTGCGCCGACAAGCGGGTCACCTCAGCCCGCCACGACTGACGCATGCTTGCTGTCGCCGCAGAAGCAGCATCAGACAACATCTCTTTAGTGGGCGTCAAGCCCACCTTGCCAAGAGTCGCAACAGTATTCACAAACCGCTGATACGTCTCTGACAACGCCTGATACAACGACAACTTCTCGGCCACATCAGCAGCCGACTCGGCAGCCGTACGACCCGACACCACAGCGGCACGTTCCGCCTCACGAGCGGACGTGCGAGTAAGAGCACGGTCAATATTGCTCAGCCCATCAACAGAGTTGGGCGCAACAATCGCATCCCGAACCGTGTACACCCTCTCCGAAACGCCCTGACCAACATTCCACTGGCGTTCACCGATGGCGGTCTCAATCTTCCGCAACGCATCATGCAAATCTGCATACGTATCAATCTTGTTCTTAATGGCAGAATTGATAGCGGCAGCAAAATCGTTATCCTCCGATGTCGCTTTCCTAGCAGCCTTAACATCTTCAGTACGTCCACCAGTCCCATAACCAGTAACGTCGCTTTCGTCAACCATCTCATCGGACAACTGCGTGAAGGAAGCATCATCAACTTCTGCGGCATTCATCTCAGCCGCAATGCGGGCAGCAGGGTCTTCGCCTACATCATTCGCAGTTGCGCGAGCGGCACGCTCAGCAATCTGCTGCTCATCCAGAAGCACAGTAACAAGCACGTTCTTGTCCGCATCGGAAATCAATTCTTCAGATGTCGCCAACCCGCGAGACTCCAAAGACTCGCGGATAGAACTGAACTTCTTCAAACGCTCAGCGTAAGACTTCGCTTCCTGCGCCACCAACTCAACATCGGCAGCACGCTGAGTGGCCTGACTGACAGACTGCTCATTGCCAACAATCTCATTAGCGACCTTTTCAAGGTCAGCGCCCTTCTTGGCATCGGCAACATCAACCGTCTTCGCCGAAGCAGCAGCCTTCTCACGCAACACAGCCTGCTGCGCGCCGTCAAGAGTATCCTCCAACTCCTTGCGAGCACCACCCAACACATCAGGAATGTCGCCGTCAAAGAACATCTCATCACGAGCAACAACCCACAAACTCGCAGCCCGACCATCCTCAAGACCGCGAGCGCCATCATTCAACAGAACAGTAACAGTTCCTTCAACACGCTCGGTGTTGAACGTCGCCACACGCGACGGAGACACCTTCGCATCCCCAGCAACCTTCTTGAAAATAGGGCTGTCTTTGAAACGCTGCTGAATGAAATCAGTAATAGAACCACCAACACGAGCACGCATCGGAGCACGGCCACGCTTAGCCTGACTAATCGGAGCAGCACCCAACCACTGACCAATATCATTCAAGAACGCAGACTTGCCACTGAACTTCGTGCCGTTCTTAGCAATCTCATAGTTATCAGTCAGCAACTGGTTGTAACTAACAGAGTCACGCAAACCAGTAATATCTGAATCAATCTTCTTCGCAGCCTCACGAGCCTCAGCCTGAACCTGCTTGCGAGCAGCAACACGCTCGCCGCTAGCAATGCCACCCTTCGCACGTAAAGCAGTTTCCTCATCAATCAACTGCTGCATACGGGCCTGCAACCCAACAAGACGGGCCTGCACCTCATCAACCTTCTTCATCACAGGCCCAACAGCAATCGGGAGCGAACCATCAGCACCGACAAGCGCGGTCAGAGTCTGACGATAATTATCCAATTCGTTAGCGGCAGCGCCCAGTTTCCCTGTCGTCGCCCTCAACGAATCCAAAGCATCAACAGTGGCTGCTCCGCGAGCGGCACGCTCAGCGCCGATAGACGCAATCGTTTGGGCGGACTCACGACCCAACGTATCAATAGCCTCAACAGCAACCTGTACGGCGTCCTTAGCGCCTATAGCGGCGGACGCCACAGCATCATCCATGCCACCGACAACTTTAGCCTGCGCCTTAATGTGCTTAGGGTTAAGAACAACTTCTTCAAGACTCTTCTCGGAGAGCATCTTGATGACTCCGCCGTCAGCCAAATCTTGCAGACGTGCGACGACACCCATCTGGTCGGCATACTGCTTCACATACTTCTCGGCGACAGCGAGGATGTCCGTCTCAAAGAAGTCACCGACAAACCCGCCAGAACGAGCCAACTCGTTCAGGCGGTCAACGGTCAAATCGTCCGCAGTCAACTTGACTCCGAACCAGTCGCTGCCCTTCTTCAACTTACGATGATTAAAAACAGCAACAGGGTCTAGAGGATTATCAAGGAACTCTGCCACTTCTTTGGAGTAGGCATTGAGACCTTTGTCCATCCACTTGCGCGCATCATCGGTAACCATGTGCGGGAAGTAATCCTGCACCTGACCAACGCCACCTTCAAAGCCTTGAATCTTTGCGAAACCACCATTGATGTCATCCCAGAAAGAACGGAACACATTAGTCCAACGCTCGTAAGCCTTCTGCATGACAGGCGAAGCAGTGGCGAGCAACTGCGGATTCTCCAACACCGTGTGCAATGTTTTGCGCACGGACGCCAACTCGGCTTCTCCACCCTCAGCAAGTGCGGTAGCCACACGACGCTGACCTTCCGTAGATGAACGAGCGGCAACCTGCCGTTCAACATCACGAGAAGTAACGGTCTTAATAGCAGTGGCAGCCTTTTCGGGAAGCACATCACCGCGCGCCAAAGCAAGACGCATCTCCTTATAATCCAAAGGCGTGAACGCCTTCTGGAAAGCACGACCCATCTTCGTGTCCGACAAAGCAACACGAGCCATAGCAAGCGACTTCTCAGCCAGTTCGCCCAACTTGTTAGTTGCGGGCAACTTCTTGCCAAACATGTAAAGCCCAGCACGATTAATGCCGAGACGCTGAATGTCTTCGGCATCCAACGCCGCACGCCCAAAGCGTGCCACCTTGGCCACCTTCGCTCCATCAAGGCCAGCCTTCTCGGCCATACGAGCCAAAGCGAACCGACCACCCTGCCCAGCAAACTTGCTAGCCCCAAACGTCACATACGTCAACGGGTCAATAGCAACATCACCAATGAAACCAAGCGCCCTGTCAACCCACTTGTTGCCAGTCAAATCACCAATGACAGTTCCAAACCCGAACGTCGGGTCACCAATCTGCTTAGTGAAATCACCCCAAGACGCAGAAGTCTTAGGGTCAGTGTCAAGAGTGTCAGCAATTTCTTGAATGCCCGACGCAACAGCACGGCCACCCATAGACAGAACGTCAAGACCCTTGGTGGCAACCTTGCCAATGGGGCTGTCAACGATGCTCTCAACAAGACCGCCCCAGCCACCCTTATCGGCTGCTGGTGTCGGCGCAATCTGCCCCTTGAAAGCAGAAGAAAGAATGTCTTGGCGGCGGACTACGGCCGAAGCGGGAGTTCCGCCACCTAGAGCCTTCTTATCTTTTTCTAGTTGAGCAAGAATCTCATCAAGAGATGCCACTACGCATTCCCTCCACCAGCAAGCATGTTGGACATCAGTTCAATCTCGGCATCGCTTAACGTGCGCATCGCAGGACGCGATGGCGCGCGTGGTGTTGGCGCGACAGCAGCACTAGCGAAAGGCAAACCCTGCGACAAGATGCTCATAGCAAGAGGACTGCCCTTGGCAAGTGCTTGCTTGCGTGCTTCTTGCGCACGGGCAAGAGCCTCAGCGGAAGCCTTCTGCAAATCAGTAATGGGCTTTTTGCCCTGTTCGTACTGCGCGCGAGCAGCATACGAACCAGCCATCTTCGCCCACATATCATTGGCTGGCTTGTTCTTGTCCGTCGTAACAGCCTTGACTCCACCACGGAAATTAGGAACACCAGTGTATGGGTCGTTATATTGAGTTCCCGGAACTACATACTGAAACTTGGTTTGCATCTCAGGCTTCTTCGCCTGAGTTTCCAAGAAGTTCTTATAAGCAGACTCGCCAGCCTTCTGGGTGGCGGCATTAACTTCCTTGGCCTGAGCCTTCAGTCTTTCTGTAGCAACCCGTTCTTTCGGGTCTTCAATATCCTTGGTCGGTGTAAGAAGAAGATTGTACTGCTTCGCTAATGAAGCGGCCTTCTCTTCACCAGCAACAGCATCCGCTAGCAGCGTAGGGTCAGGAACAGTTTCCCAAAGAAGAGGGTTCTGCAAATACTTAGGCAAACCCATGGCGGCAAGAATGCCTTGAGCCTCATCCAACGGCTTCGGCTTATAAACAACACCGCCACGCTCAAAGTATTCGTTGTTAGCAACCTTGTCGGCGACATCGTTGGCGGCATCCCAAGCAGCCTTGAAAGCATTCAAATCGCTTTCAATAGAGTTGATATCAAACGCAGCCTTCTCACTAACTTTGCCTGCCGTGCCAGCAGCCTCGCCATACAATGCACGCATAGTGCTGCCAACAGAAAAGCCTTGCTTAATCAAATCAAAAGCAGACATCAACAAAGGTTCGCCAACAGCACCCTGCTCTAATGAAACATAGTCAATGGTGCTCGTATCAATAGGTTCAGAAGTTTGCAACCTAATGTTTTCAACAAGCGACTCAGGCGTAATGATTCCCTGCTGCAGAAGGAACACAGGATTACCGACCATGCCGATAACGCTGTTATACAGGCTGGCATTGCTACCGCCTGTCTTGCCACCACCGATATAATCCCAAAAGGCATTCACCTCTTCGGGAGTCATCTCAATGCCGTTGCCGTCCGACATCTCAGTAGCCTCCAGCCCAACGGTTGGAATTAATCTTCGCCCACGTAGACTCAATCAACTTAAGAACAGATTCAGGAGCAACATTCTGACCGCTGAACAAACTCATAATTTGATTGGTTAGCGAATTGCGGAGATTCATCTCGTTCTCCAAGTTGCGCTGCTGAATACCCGAGATGTCGCCGATACGTGACTTCTCCAAAGCCAACCGCAGCATCTGCTTGTTGGCTTCCAAATCCTGCTGAGCGCCCGTACGAATCAAACCAATGTCAGCCATGCGTGACGCATTCGCAGCCTCCTGCGAAGTGCGCATAACATCAAGCATGTTCTGAGCAGCACGCTGATACTGGTCAGCCTGAGCGTTCGCCAAAGCCGTCTGAGCAGCCGCCTGATTAGCAGACAGTCCAGTAGCAGCCGCATAATCCGCAATCGGATTGGCGGCGACAGTCGGGGCTACAGCCTGAAGGGCGGCGTAAGCGTTAGCCGTGTTATACGGGTCTGCTTCCATCCGTCCGATAGAACCAAGAACATTTTCGTAGCCTCGGGCATACTCATCTTCAAGAGCCTTGAGAGCATCACGGTAAAGATTGCTGATGGCGGTCGTGTTAGTGCGGTCTTCACGGTTGCGTCCACCACCACCACCACCACTATCGGTAGGAGTGTTAGAGGTTGTTGCCCCTCCCATGCGGGCAAGAGCGTCCCAGTCCACCTTGTCAAGAGCGGCCTTACGTTCCGAATCATTCATCTCGTCCCACGTCTTGTCACGACGAGTAGTGTTAGGGCTACTCGTGGTCGTTCCCACACGACCCGAACCCTGACCGCTAGTTGTACGCGCTTCACGCGCAGCACCCCACGCGGGTGCGTTGGCGCGCGTCTGCGCTGCACGAGCGCGCTGCTGCGCCTCACGTTCACGCTGCATCTGGTCTGCTGTAGCCATAACTAACTCCCTAAGAACGGACGGAAACGGTCAAGACTTACTGCGGCCTCAAGAATGCGACGCTCCTTCTCACGATTCAACTGCTGAATCATCGCGTCATACTCGGCATTAGCCGCAGCATCCTGCAAATCAAACCCCTGAATATCCTGAGCCATCTGGTCAAGAACATCCTGCTTCTGTCGCTGCCACCCAGCGCCATACTCACCAGTACCCGCAGAACGAATACCACTGTTGGCTAGTCCACGCTGAGCGTAGGACGACGCCAACTTGCCGAGACCCTTCGTCCCCTGCACGTCAATATCCATAGCCTGACGGTTCCCTCGCTGCTGCGACAGGAAACGGGCGTACGAGTTCATAGCCAGACTGGCGTCCCGCTTCTGCTGAGCGGGTCGCCTTTGCTCCTCATACCATAGGGACAAATCAGGATAAAATGCCATCACTAATACCTTTTAGCGTTTCACGAGGTAGCGGGCATGAAATGGATACAAACCTCAATATTATGAGTTGCCCTGTCCTGCCCTGACTTGGTTAGAAAATGAAGGTCAATGGTCGTAGCATCCAGAACATGGATATGAAATGGCCCCATATCGTGGGGCGCAGTGTCCACATAGTGCTCCGTGACGGTCGCCACAATCGGCTCAAAGCCACATCCATGAGTAATAACCAGACGACCATTAGCGTCCGTCGTCCCCGTATACCGCCCCCAGAAACCAATATGAGTACGGAAATACTCGTTCAACGTACGAAAAATAATACCCAAACCCTTGGCATTATCCCCCGTCAAAAACTGCTGCATCGGAGCAGTCCACAACTTACGCGGCATCAGATACGCACCCGCCGAGGATTAAACTTATACGAGATAGCATTAATACCCCACGGAGTGGCACTTGAGGAATACAACTTCAACTGGATGCTGTTAGCCAACCCAAGATTATGCCCCTTAGTTAAGTCAGCCCCAAGGTCAGGAATAGTCGTAGACCCATAACCGCCACTGATGTCGTCGCCCACCAAATCAATAGTGAACGTCCTATCAACAGAAGACCTATCCCAATTGTGGTAGACATCCACATTGATAGAAGTGTCCTGACCCAATTGGCGGACGACCATCTCAGGTCGCCGCCAGAACTTCTTAGACGTAGTCAAACTAGCGTCCTGCCACTTCGTCAAATAGTACGCAGTGAACTGATAAATAGTCCCGCGAATAGTGTCCGCATACGTATTCGGCTGATTCAACTTCAACAACGCAGCCTTATGCGCATGGGCAGCGACAGCAATGCGCTTGCCATTGGACTGCAGGAAGTCCACACCATGCGTCAGACCGTACCCGTCGCCGCACACATACTTTGTCCAAGCGCCACCAGTACGAATAGTGGCATCCCACACAAACGTTGCAGTCGGCGTAGTACTCAACGTGCTACCGCCGTACTGCTTGCTTTCCGAATCGTAAGTAATACTTGACGTATCGTACGTGTCCGTCGTGGACGGCGCAGCGCCCACAGGTGCTGACAAATAAATCTTGCGACCAATCCACGACACAAAGATTCCATCAGTAGAAGTCTCATTCAACTGCGCCGTATCAATCAACGGACGCAACGGAGCAAACAAGTCGCTGAAACCCTGACCGTTATAAACAAACAATCCTTCAGGCCACGAGAAAAAGAAAACGCCCTGCTCGGTAGCAACAACACACTGCGGATTAACGCAACCAATCTCCTGCGTCAACGGAACTAACTGGAACGTCTCCTCGTCGTAACCGAGAAGCGCATAGACTGCGTTCTTTTTGAAGATAAGCAACTGGTCGCCGAATGGAACAAGCGCAGTAATTCCAGACCCACCGCCAACAACATCAATGTAATCCTCTTCCCGCCACGATTCGGCAACAGTAGGATGCGACCATCGCACCCGATTCGGATAAGCCGTAGCGTTCTCATACGTATCAGCCACCCACAAACGGTCAATATGCGTAGCGCACAAATTAGCGCGCGGCATATGCGTACCAGTCGGCGAAGCATACGAGTTCTGCCAAGCACCAGTACCAGAATCAGTCAACGTCGTTGTCGTCGTCCCACTCCACTTAGCGCCAGAATTACCATGGCCTGCAGCCATGTAGACAAACGAAGTGGAAGACGTAGCCCACGGGGCAAACGAAGCACCATACGGATTATTCGTCGTCTTAATGGACGACGAAATCACACCATCAGCAGTCCAGAACACCTTGTCATTAGCGGCGACAAGAAGATGCTTATACGCACCACCCCAAGCAAACAAACGCTTTGGAGAGAACGCTCCAGCCCCGTAGCCGCCAACGGCAGAGGTGCTGTACTCAATCATCCCGCTACGAGTGGAGAAACCACCACGCGGGTCAACATCAATGTTCTGCATGTCAGGAGACTCGTTGTCAGCCAACTGAAAAGCATCAGCACGATAGTTGATGCCGCCAGTAAAGTCATTAACAACGATAGTATTAATCATCAGTAGTAAGTCGGGTACTGGTAGCCTGCGCTACTTTCATGGAACGGTTGACCACTGAAAATAAGCGGACGATGCGACGAAGGCTTCATGATGTCACGCGCAACAAGACGCACATTCTCATCAAACGAATTGCGATAGAACGCAGCCAACTCAATGTCTTCCTGCAACTGATACACCTGAGCCACCGCATAATAAACAAGCGCCTGATGCAGACGCTCATCGGCGTCCACCTCAGTCGTATCATTCGCCAACCAATCAGCAGGCTTGCGATAGCCACGCACCGACAGCGAGTACACGGCGTTAGGCTTGGGCCACAGATGAATCTTCTGCTCCCACACAGAGAAATGCAGGGGGCGACCAGACTGGTCAGCCCCACCCACCCATGTCGCCTCAGCATCATCATGCGACACCAAAGTCAAACGGATGCCACCACTCGTCACATCAACAATAGAAATGATATCCGAGAAGTCGCCCGCACCAATTGTGCTCAACGCATACTCGCGCTGGTCAACAACAGTGCTGAGCGTAGCCGACTTCTGCAGAGTTGGCCAGCGACGCTCAACCGACATCATGCGGTCAAAGCCATCACGAATGTACATTTCCAGCAGGTCGTCCGAAAGGTCAACCGTGTCCATGTCCACAATCGCCCTGACCTTATTGCGAATGTCAGCGAGATTCATTCAGGCTCTCCTTAGCCATCTGCCGTAGATGACCAATGCAGAAATCGGTTCCCTTCGCTCGTGCTCCCTGACAGGTCTCGCCATTAGCCCGACAGCGGGTATGCCCCTCAAAGGGCATACCGCCAGCGGGCGCTTGACGAGCATCAGCAGTAGCGTAGGGACGCGAGCCACGCGACGCGGACTCGCCGTAATATGAATAAACAGGTACTCCAGCCATCACTAGATGGCGGAATCGTTACTTCTTCTTGGAAGGCTTATAGGGAAGCGTCACCATTCTGCCGCTCCCAGCAGGCGGGGTTGGCATCTTGCCAAACCCAACATTGATGCCACGAGCCTGACTGGCTGCACCCTTCTTAGTCGGAGGCTTCTTGCCTCCACCAACAGGGGGACGAGGCGTACGATTATCTGTCGTGATACGACGACTAGCCATTACTTCTTACCTTTCTTAGTGGACTTCTTCATTGGAGGACGGATGTAGTCACTGGAAGACTTAGCACGCCGAGTCACGCCAGCCCCCGGATTGCCGACAACTTCTTCCTTGCCGTAACGCTCACGGTAGCGTCCACCTTCCTTCAGATACGGTGGGCGCGGGGGTTGAACCTTCTTCTTGGCTGCCATCATAATCCTTCCGTAGGCATCTACCTATAAGCAGTTCGTTACAAAGCAAATGGCCCGCCTGTCCAAAGACAAGCGGGCCACCTGCGACTAGCAGGAATCAGGCGGTCTTAGCCGTCAACTTGCCCTGCTTCTTGGCGTTACGCACAGTCAGGTTGCCGTAGCACATGATGAGCGCGTAGCGGGCATCCATGTTCTCAGGGCGGACGAAATCCGTCTGAGCGAACCACTTGCCCGAGTGACCCACGAGGGTGAGGTACTTGCTGTTAAGGAAGTACACAACACCAGCGGTGCAGTGGGTGTCGTAGGCCACGGGAGCAGCCTTGAACAGGAGGTTCTGGAAGCCAGCGTCAGCCGTCTTCGTGTCGGTGTAGCGCAACTGCGGCTGGAGCAGCGACTCATACTTCTCAAAGAGAGTCTGGGTCGTGAGCACCATGTCGGGATGGTCGTTACCAACCGACACCGTGTTGTACGCGGTGGTCATCTGGGCGAGAGTAAGAGCACCAGCGGTGTTCTCCTCATACGACTGCCAGAACTCGTTACCAGCGGTCGCGCGGTTGATACCGCCGACCGTTCCCGAAGCCTCAACGAGGTTTCCGAGACCGTTCCAGTTCTTGCCCGAGTTGCCCGTGCCGTCACCGAAGAACATCTGGTTGAAGCCTTCCTTCATGGACTCTTCAGCCTGCATCACCTTAGCCTCAAGGAGGTTCAGGATAGCCTGCTCGCCATTGTTCTTGGCTTCTTCAATGCCCGAGATGGCGATAGAAACAGCGTACTGCTTCCAATCGTACTCAGCAGCCGAAATGCCTTCCTGAGCGGTCAGCGACAAGGTGTCGTAGCCCGAGTACGAAGCAACAGTGCTGTTGGTTCCGTAGATGAGCGGCTCAACAATCTTCGTGCCACCGTCAAGCATCCGAATGCGACCCTTGTCCATAAGGAAGTAGGTCAGCGGACGAGCCGTGAACACGTTGTCAGTGAGTTGCTTGCGATAGTTCGCAAGGGTAGTTGAAAGCAATGCGTCAAAGTTAGCGTTGCCTGCCATGATAGTTACCTTTCGTTGTTAGGAGATGCCGTAGGAACGCTTCGCGGCGTTCCACGCATCAGAAATTGAACGGATTGGGCCAGATTCTTCCGTGCCGCCCTTAGCAGATGAACCTCCAGAAACGGCGCTAGCAGCCTTCTTGGATTCAATAACTGCTTTCTCCTGAGCGACTTTGTCGGCTGCAACCTTCTTGGCGGCTTCAGCCTTCGCTGCCACTCTGTCAAAAGCAATCTGCTTATAGACAGCCTCAAGGTTATTAGTGCCTTGCGCCAATGCCGCAGACACCACTTCCTGAGGGTCAAAATCCTCCCCATATTTGGTTTGCAACGACTGGATACTACGCTCCAACTCGGCATAAGCCTGCTGCTCCTCAAACGCCCGAATACGTTTATCCAACTCGGACATTTTAGATTCAACAGGGTCAGACCAAGTCTCTTCCAAAACACTATAATCATCGGCGATACGCTGCGCTTCTGCACGAGAAACCCCGTAATGCTGAGATAGCAAGTCAATTGTCTGAGACGGATTGTTCTCCAAAGCCATGCGAATCGCATTAGCCCACTGGAGTTCCTGTCGCTGCTGAGCCAGTTCCTGCGTCTTGCGGGTATAATCCGCATGCCGACTGTAACCAGCCACCGCCTCCGAGAGTGGAACCCTTACATCCTCACCGTCTACCTTCACTGTCACATAGTGGTCAGCGAACTCGTCAATGTTCAGTTCGGGGATATCAGCCTCGGGGGCTTCACCGTCCACCTCTGCGACTTGTCCGTCAACAACGGGGTCAATTTCGGGGACTTCTTGTATGTCACTCACTTTTACTCCTAGAGTCCATAGCAGGTTGCTCTATATATTGATATCAGGCGTTACCTGATATCAAAGATTCGGTAGCCCAATACCCAGCCGCGACGACAAAGCGGCAAGCACAGCGGGGTCAACCCCACTCAACTCATTGGGATTAGCGGCGGGCGGGGCAATGATGTCAGGTGACGGCATCGGGCTGCCAGCAGCACCCATCATCTCGGGTGGCATCCCAGCAGGGCCAGCACCCATCTCGGGCGGAACGCCAGCCGCACCAGCCTCAGGCATGGGCGGCGGCGGAGCCTGCAAGAACTCGTCAGGGTTCTTGACACCGAAACCAAACTGGAGAACATGAGCAGCCAACTGCTGCATGTTCACAATGCCAGCACCAGCAAACGGAGCCATAGCATCCACCATCTGAAGCGCCATCTGGCGTCGGAACGACTCGTTCACTGGAGCGGTAGAGCCAGCCTCAACCTCAAAGTCAAACTGGCCTGCGATATAATCGCGGTCAAACGTGACCCACATCGGCTCACCATCACGCCCCACCACACGGGCTACTTGCTCGCCAGTCAAATACTGCTGAGCCAACGCCACCAGACGCTCGGCCACATTAGCGATAACAACCTCAATAGTAGCCAACTTGTCCGCCGCACGAGCGTTAGCGGCATCCTGCATGATGGCTGCCTCTGTTGCCGTACGACGAATCTCAGGTAGACCGCCACGCTGATATTCGGTCACACCCGAAATCTGTTCCACGTCAGCCTGAATCATATTAGACTGGTTGTAGAACTCGGGTGGCGTGATGACCGCAGGAAACGGAGCCACAACATTGCCAAGGTTCTCATCGGAAGCAACAGGAACCATCACGTTGTCGTAATCGGACTCCAACGCACTGCGACCATCAGCATCAAATGCAGACTCCTTGAACAGGTACTTGCGCGAGAACCGCTTACGGTGATTCATCATCTGCGTACGAGTTTCATTCAACTCGCGCTGCAGAGGCTCAATCGCCTCAAGGTCACCCATCGGATAGAAGTAGTCGGGGATGTCGTAGTTGCGGAGCATCACAAACGGATGACCGAACGCATACGGCATCTTCGTCGGCTTAATCAGGAACTGGTCTCCACCCTCTGCGAAAACGGCCATACGGCCATTTCGCAAATCGTAGAATTCCCAAATGTCCGAATACTGCATGGACTCATCCCAAGTCCTACGGTCAGACGGGTCATCAACATGGCGGGTTACACTCGTTGGCGACACGTTCTCGCGTGCCGCCTTGTTGTACCGCTTGTCCGCCTTAATCTCTTTGATGGGACGGCGGATACGCTGAGCAATCCACTTGATGTCACTTTCTGCTGTCCCATCGGGGTCAACATAAACATCAAACGGCGACACGCGCTCAACGAACGGCCTGTCCTCACGAACAATGATGGTCGGTGTAATCAGATTGTTTTCATCAACAGTTGACACATCGTCACTGTCGCCAATCTGTTCCTCTTCAACATAACGATAGCCGACCTTCAACCACGCATGGCCAACAACAAGGAAGTCCTTAACAGCCCGACGAAACTCGGGCTTCACCTTGTAGTGCTTCCACCAGTAGTTAACAATAGCCTCAGTAATGATTGCACGCGGCGCGTCCTCAGGACGGCGCGCGTTAACAGCAATCTTCGGATAGTTCACCGACACACTCGGGCTAATCACGTTCACCGTAGAGAACGCAATATTCACCAGCAGACGGTCTTCATCTGTTGCATACTCGTAGTGCCGTCCACGATACATGTCAATAAGGCGACGCCAAGTATCGTCGTAGCCTTCTTCACGCCGCCAACGCTTAGACTTGGCGACGTGCTGCTTGTAGCGTGCGAGAATCTCGCTATTAGGAGTCCGAGCCATCACTGTTCCAAACCTGAGCCGAACGGCCCAACCAGTTCCATACCGCAATCAGACCAGCAATACCTGCGGCCTTCACAAACGAAATATTGAACACCGCCGCTGTCGCAGGCGAAGCGGTAGCACCAGCAATAAAGGTGGCAACAGCCCGCTTGAAAGCATCCTTGTAACTCACGTCAATCATCCTTCTGGCCGATATGCCACTCAATATGACCGTGCAAACGGTCATCAACCTTGTCAATTTTTTTCTCAATACTCTTGAGAACCTGCATGTTCTGACCATGCTGTTCGGTGTTCCGCTTGTCAAAGCGGTGCAACCCCCACATCAAAGGGCCACCAATAAGCGCCACGACAATCGGAACCCACCACATGTCAAATCACACCCACCGCGACCCGACAGGTTCAGCCTT
>Ga0222713_10000755_pt1 | contig 36594 bp, 5 predicted proteins | sample C33_649DmetaG_FD_165061 | JGI IMG/M metagenome (GOLD analysis project Ga0222713, IMG submission 165061) | Estuarine water microbial communities from San Francisco Bay, California, United States - C33_649D | ecosystem: Environmental > Aquatic > Marine > Unclassified | place: USA: California... | reverse complement strand
TTAAGAAAGAACCTCTACGTGCGAAGGATTTAAAGGTGAGACACGTCCTAGATAATAGATCAGATGCCCATTTGATAAGTCAATTCATTATTACACCATCTCAAATTTCTTACAAATAATGGCTAACAATATTAACTGTACATGTGGACATTCTTGGAGCAAGGCAAGCTCTAGCAAGAAAGATATGTATGTATGTCATATATGTGGAAAGGATAACACTATGGAAGATGGTGGGTGGCTAAATAAGTTTGAGCAAGGAGGAATGAACCTAGAACAAAAGGGTGATAACTATGGTATAAAACCTAATCCTAATGAGGTGGATGTATCTATGGGTCCTGACTTTATAGGTCTTGGTTATGATACAACAGGTAGAAACTATTCTCCTGCATGGGGTGGACAGTTTCAGAGTGGTGGTCGTTTACCAATTATAACAAGTGATCCTAAAGATCCAAGGTTCCAAGCTTACCGTGATAGTTTAGATCTATACAATAGATCTATGCATAATCATAAACAGTTAATGAGGCCTGATTTTTCACTATCATTAGGTGGTGGTGAAGGTAATCCTGGTGCTAGATATATTCCTGTTAATAAAAAAAATTCTGATTCTCATTGGGCTAATAATTATAAAAGAACATTTAAGAGTGATGAGAAAGATGGTTGGCTAGCTTATGCAGAAGATAGAGCATTATTAAGTAAAACACCAGAACCTGAGTTAAAAACTCTTAAGCTTAAGAGTACATATGATATTTCTAAAAGGTCTAAGATTCGTCCTGTTAAAAATGTAGAGTATAACTATGGAGAAGGTCCTTATGGAGGAATATATGAAACAAATATGCTTTTTAAAAAACCAGTACAACCTGTAGAATACAAAAAATCTGAAGAAACTAAAACGGAAGAAACTAAATCAACTGAAACAAAGGAAACCAAACCAACCAAACCAACCAAAACAGAAGAAACTAAACCAGCAACATATACTCCTAAAGGAAGTAAGAAGTATATAGTAAATGGAATAGAAGTTAGTGAAGAAGACTTCTTAGGTACAGGTAATACAACTGGTGGTAGTAAAAGAATTATATATAGTACACCAAAACTAGGAACACAAAAGGTTCTTCGTTTAGATGGAACTCCTGAAACAGACCCAGAGAAGATTCGTAAGGCTATGCGTGCACAGGAAAAAGATGGTGACATGGCTATGGGTGGTAGCTTACCAGGTGCTGTAGGATTTACGTACGCACGTACGATCAATCCTGCTCCTAGCAATGGTAAGTATGCTAAGAAGACAAAAGCTTCTGCACAAGATGGTAAGAAGTTAAAAAATGTAAAAGGTGAGTCTGAAAAGTTCTTAAAAGGATGGATGGATTCTCCTATGTACAATAAGATGATAAATGCTAGTATTAATGCTTCACCAAATCAACAAGAAGAAGTACTAAAAGCCATAAGTAGAGAAGATCAATTAAAGAAAATGTCTTGGGAATTTGCTGACTTAGATGCTAATAGATCATGGTTAGATAAATTATCTTCTCCAATATTAGGTCAATTTGTAGAAGATAAAAATAAAGTATTGTTGAATCCAAGTTCAAATAATGATAAACTTTCTGAAGTTGGAGTACATGAATTAAGTCATGCAACTGATTTAGCAGGAGCAAATATTCCTAGTGCTGATGTAGAGAAAATGTGGAAATATCAAAAACAACATGAGCAAGAAAAAGGAAAACTTACTAAGTTTTTTGATGATAAAGATTTTAATACTTATGTAGGACGTCCTACAGAAACAAGAGCTAGATTAAATGCAATTAGATATCTTGGAAAGAAAGAAGGAATATATGATCCTTATAGAGAAAAGGTAAATAAAGATATATTAAAGAAACTCCCTTCTTCTATTTTTCATCCAACTGAATTAGATCAACTTAGATTAATCTATTCTGATGATCAGATTATAGATTTACTTAACTCAGTTAGTAAGAATGATTCTAATGAACTAATTCCTCAAGCTCAGAATGGACAAGAGATGAAGTTCTACCAAGAAGGCTTGGATTTCAAACCTAACAGTATTGCTCAGGATGGTAGGGCTGTTAAAGATGAAACAATGGTTAAGAAGCCAATTACAACTTCTTCTATTGTTGATTCTAAAAAGCAAACACTTCAACGTTATGCTAGAGAGATGGCTCAAAAAGAACAACCTACTCTTTCTAACTTTGATCCATTATTAAATGCTGATGCTAGAAAACAATTATATAAAGAAGCTGAACAAAATAAATTAAACAACCAATTATTAAAAGGTGCTGACGTTGCTACTGATTTAATGCAACTTGGGAACTTTGTTCCAAATCCTGTAGGTCAGCTTATTGGAAACATTGGTAATGTTACAGGAGGATTGATTGATTCATATCAAGCATACAATGCATATGACAAAGGAGACTATGGAGATGCTGCAATAAATCTAGCTAGTGTTGCACTTCCTATGACATTAGGTTCTAGTACATTTAGAAGAAATAGTAAATATCTACAACCAGGACAACCTCTTAATTTCTTAAAAGGAAGTACAAGAGTTAATTATATTGAGCCTTTTACAAATGTAAGGGGTATGACAAATAAAAGCCTAATGGCTAATCGTGCTCTACTTGGAACTCTTGGTGCTGAGACAGCTTATGATTCTTATCAAGATGGTGGTGCTATTGTAGACCCAATGGGACAATGGGCACACCCAGGAGAAGTAACTATAATACCAGGTACAGACATAACAATGGAAGGGGTAGATTATCCCGTACTAGGAATATCTGATACAGGGGACCAACAGATGATGTACCCTGGAGAAGACTATAACTTTGATGGTGAGTATGTTACAGAGTATCCAATGATGAAGAGTGGTGGCTGGTTAAGTAAATTTGATACAGCTCAGTATGGAAAATCTATGTTTGATCCTATATTTAAGGAGGAGAATAAAAACAGAGGTGATATAGCATCCTACTTTCCTGAAATACAAAGGATGAAGGATAAACCTGAGAATGAGAAAGCAATAGTTAAAAATGAACAGAAAGTAAAACAAAGTATACTTGCAAAGGCAGTTGCTAACGCTAAAGGCAAACAAGCAACTATTACACAAGATAATAGAACACCTAGACAGAAAGAGATTGCTCAACAACAAGTTGTTAATGCATACATAAATGAAGCTCAAGGAAGTTCTCCTCTTGCTCAAACATTAAGTTCTTTTACACCAACAGGGTATAATCCAGAGGCTGGTAAGATAGCTGCTGAGAATGTTGCAGATATGACTCCTATTATGTCAGGTGTTAGAGTATCTAGAGCAATTAGAGATCCTAAAAATAACCCTTATGGTATTGGTCAAGGGAATGGATTTCTAGCAAATACATTAGGTACATTAGGATTGCTTGGGGATGCATTTGATTTAGGTGCTGTATTTTCTCCTGCTTTAGGATCAGCATTCAAACAATTAACTCCGTTAAAAAACGTACCTGAAAAAGGAGGAACCACTTCTAATTTAATGATGAATGATGTTACACCTAATGTAAAATCAGCTTGGGAACCACAAGAACTTCCAGGATTACATTTATCATCTACAGTAGAAGGAGGTCCAATTAGTAAGATAGTAGAACCTAAAACAGGACTTGTAAATGTAGAACAAGCGTTAGGTATTATAGCAAAAGAATCAGGTGGTGCTAGCAAAGCAAGCATTATAAAAAAGGCATTAGGAAAAGATGTTCCTAAGAAAATGGATTATAATGATTTTAGAAAAACAGTACAAGATCAACTTATTCCTTTAGATAAAGAAGTTGTTAGTACATATCGTTCTAGTTATGGTATAGACAACATAGGATATAATAAAGCTAATAGAGATATTATCCTTAATCGTATAAATAATACAAAAGAAGAGATTCGTGCACTTGAAGCAAGTGGTACAGGGGACGATTATTTAGATATATTGAAAAGAAATCTAGAGATAGACTTAAGAGATTATAATAATCTTCCTTTAGAAAATCAAACCATTAGATTAAGTAATAAAGATAAATTTGGTAGAGGGGCTGATGCTCATGATAATCCCATGGAAACTCTTGGTCATATTCATTTTATAAGAGACTCTGAATCACCAGATGTTCTTACAATGACACAAATGCAATCTGATGCTTTTCAAGGTAGATATAGATCAATGCCTAAAAGTTTAGAAGAAGCAGAGCTTTCTTTACAAAGTTTGGAAAACATAGCGACTCAGCGTAATAACGTTCTTGAAAGTTTAAAAAAACAAAAAGAAGAACTACTTATAAATAAAGCAGATAAAGAAACTATTAGTCAAATAGATGAAGAGATTGATAAATTTACAGAGATTGTAAAAGAACAAAATGCTTCTAGTAAATTTAAAAGAGCAGAAGTAGAAAACTTTGAACAGAAGTCATTATTAGATAAAAATCATCAAGAAAGATATTTACAAGAGCTAGTGGATTATGCTGGTAAACGAGGTGATGTAAATAAAGTAAGAGTACCCACATCAGAAACTGCAGCAAAGGTACAGGGTTATGAAGGTGTTGAATCTGAAGAGATTATAAGAAGATATAATGAGGAACTAGCACAAAATCCAAACTTTACTAAAGAACTTACTGACAAATCAACTGAGCATGAAAGAAAATTAATTAATGATGTTTTAAGTGGAAAGTTAAAAGGTAAGATATATGAGCCAAATGCTGTAACCATTCTTAAAAAATATACAGAACAACCTAAACTCATTAAAAAACTATTTGGGCAAGAAGTTAAAATAGTAACAGATAGTAAAGGTAATACCTGGTATGAGTTTGATATACCTGAAAGGTTTAAGAGTGGTAAAGGGGAAATTAAAGCATTTAAAGATGGTGGTTGGTTAAACAAATATAAATAAAACACACAAACGTTCAATATGAAAGATCAAATCCTTAAGATCGCAAAAGTAAAGTCTGAAAAGGAATTCTATAAGAAGTATCCTACAGAAGAAGCATTCATGAAAGCTCATGGTAAAGCATTTAAGAAAGCTGCCATGGGTAAGTCTATGGTTGCTAAACAGTTAACACAATTAACTGACTTTGCTAATCCTCCACAGGCTGAGGTGGGTACATATGTAGGTGGTGAGCAAGATGCTGTTGGTAATGTTGCTTTTGCTGACATCTATGATGCTGCAGATTACCAGACCACAGGTATGACTAATCAAATGAGAAATAGAATAGCTAGCACTGAAGCTCAACAACAGATGGCTGCTAATTCTGCTAACAATAATAGTAATGTTAATAAGGATGTAGAAAACATAGGTAAGATAGCTAATGTAGCAATGATGGCTATGGAGAAAGGTGGTAATGTGCCTAAGTTACAAGGAGGTACAGGTTCTGGTATACCAGCTGGTGGTTCTAATCTATGGGGCCCTAACCAACCTCTTATGGGAAGTGGTATTCCTGCTGGTGCTCCTAATAGTCCTGCTAATCCTGGTGCTGGTATGTATCAATTACAACCAGGGGCTAATCCTAGCAATGCTTCAATACAACAAGGTTTTTCATATAATCCAAGTGGTGGAGGTCAAGGACTTGGATATGGTCCAGGTGGTGGTTTATTAGACACCATAGCTGGTTATGCTCCAGGTGCTGGGCAATTAATTGGTAACTTTCAAAAGATAAGAGGTGCAATTAGAGCTAGAGAGAAATCAAATCAGTTTGTGGACTTAAGTAGACTTTCAAAAGAAGCTGCTGGTACAAGAGGAGAAATCAGTAAACGTAGATATGTTAGACCTGAAGATATGAGATTTGATCCTTATCAAATGAATAAACCTAAAGGTGAAGGAACTGACTATCTACAGCTAGAAGATGGTGGTGAAGTTGGAGGTAATCCAACTGAGATTCAAAATACATTTGCTCCAAATACAATCTATACAAATCTTGAATATACACCGTTGCGTGATACTAACATTAAACAGTTTCAAGCTGGTGGATTCTTAGATACGTTTAACAATACAATAATGCCAGGTGTAAACATTGCAACAGATTTAACCACTGCAATAATTAACTCTGGTACTAGAAAAAGAAATCAACAAGGTTTCCAAAATTTAGGAATGTCTGCTTTACAACAAGGAGCTCAACAAATACAAGGTCAAAATAGTGCATTCATGGAAGATGGAGGATATGTTGAATATCCAAAAGCTCAAGCTGGTACAATTGCAGATAGATCTGTAGGTCAGTTCTGTGGTATTCAACGTGGTATCAATAAAGAAAATGCAAGAATGAACGCAGAGGCTGCTAAACAAATGAAAGGATTAGAAAGACAAGCTACTAGAGATGAGAAACAAGCTTCAAAAGAGGCAGCTGCTGCACTAGCTGGTCAGACAGAACTTACACATGAATTTGATGATACTCCTTTAGACAAAAAGATGGTAAAACAATTGAATGCTATTAGAGATCAGTACTTGCAAAATAATCCTAATGTATTTGTAGCAGATGATTCATCTGGATATACTCCTCAACAGAAGTATGCTCTAGCAATTAAATTGATGGATAAAGGAAGTCGTCACACTTTTGGTCAGGCATTTCAAAATCAGTTTGGTGTTCCTTCTAAAGGAATAGGTAGTTTAGAACGTGTTCATTCAGAATTAGTACCTAAGATGGGTGGATGGGAAGGTGTGAAAAACTGGTTATTCAATCCTATACCACTTAAGTATTATAACATGAAAGAAGATGGTGGATGGGTAAGTAATGATTGGCAGCCACAGGTGATTGCTAGCTTTGGTGAACATAAAATGAAAGACTTATTAAAACCTCCTCATGATGCAGAGATGTTAAGAGCTGGTGGTCACTTAAAAGAATACACTTCTCCTAGTGCAGAAGCTATGTCTACAGAAAGACCTGACTTCCAAATGGGTGGTGAGCTTCAAACACATTGGGGTGGATATACAGAAGCTGCTTCTCAAAATCCTTATCTACCAGATGGTGGTGTAACATACATGCCTAGAGGAAACTATCATTCTCAAAGTGATGGTAAGGGTAATACAGGTATTGGTATCACTTACGGTGATAATCCTGTAGAAGTAGAAAGAGGTGAACCTATGGTTAAACTTGAAGATGGTGGTACAGGGGAAAAGAACCTAATGGTACTTGGTGCCCTTGATATACCTAACTACGCTTTAGCAGATCTTAAAAAGGATGCTAAGGGTAAGAAGTTTAAAACCTATGGTACAGAACTAACTAAAAATACAAACAAACAAAATAAAATGATTGATAAAGCTACAAATAAGTTAAAAGACTTAGAACTGCTTTCACCATTTGATAACTTAGAAATGAATTCATTACAAGCACAGATTCTTGGTGGCAATATGAAGTTAAAAGATATTGCCGCTGAAACACAAAAGCTTGGTAAATTACAACAAGCTATCCATGACACTGCTGAGGAGTTTGGATATAAAGATGTAGCTAAATTTAACAAGGACGTTAAAGCTAATAGGGTTCAGATTGGAAACTCTCAACCCGATGATTTACAATCAGCTCAATCAGGTGGTAAGTTTAAGGTTAAAGGTAGTGAAAAGTACCCACTTAGTTATAATCCATTAGGTCAAGCTGGAAACCCTCTTTTCACTCCTGGAAGATATGAAAAGGAATGGAAACCTAAAGTTGAAAAAGCTTTCTCTGATCCAGAGACCGCTAAAGAAATTGTTGAACGTATAGAAAACTATACAGGTGAAGGTGCTGAGGCAGCTAAAAAAGAATTAGCAAAAGCTATGACATTTGAACAAAAGGTTGAAAAAATTAAAGCTTTAGCTACAGATTCACTACCAGGTGTTTTTCATGATATAATGAATGATACAATAGATGAAGTGGTAACTACTAAACGTACACCTACCACAGAAGATACTTTCAAGTACAATCCATTAAATCCTGTTACAGTAACTTCTACAATTAAAAAACAACCTATTATTACAGAATATGATGGAGATGAAGAAGATGGATTTGATTGGCAAACTGCATACAATACAGTTCTTCCTTATGTAAGACCTAGCAACCAACTTGAACTAGACCCTACACAATTGGCTGGAGAGATGTTTGCTTTGGCTAATAATCAGGTGGAACCAGTGTTTGCACAGAGCTATAAACCTATGTTAAGCACCCCATTTGATATCTCTCTACAGGATCAATTGAATGCTAACCAAGCAGACTACAATGCTACACAGAGGTTAGTAGGATATAACCCAGCTGCCCTAGCTCAATTGAATGCTCAGAAATATGCAGCCAACTCTGCTGTTCTAGGACAACAAACTAGATTGAACCAAGCTGAAAAAGCTCGTGTTTATGAGGCTAATAGAAACATTTTAAACGATGCTCAGCTTAAGAATATAGGCATCTATGACGAACAAATGGTTAGACAGTCAAAAGCTTTGTCTAACACTAAGGCTCAAACACAAGAAGCTCTTAACTCTATTTCTGATAAATACAGCAAGAACCTGTTAGAGAATAGAACAGCAGGTATATACGAGAACCTTTACAACTATAGATATGACAATAGAGGTAGAGCTATCAATATGAATCCTTTAGCTCGATTCACTATTCCAAATATAGCAAATCAACAACCAGGAGCAACTGCTACCAGTAAAAGTCTTCCTTTATATGACCCGTCTGGAACTCTTATTGGCTATCAAAAGACTGCAAAGAATGGCAATGTTGTTAAAGCTATTAAAAATCTCTAACTAATTCAATTATACCAGATTAACAAAAATCATTAGAACTCTTGGTATATATAATAATTTAAATTACATTTGCTAATCCAAATATCATGGCATCATTTACCGACCAAATATCAAAATTTAATCCCTACGTACAACAATTGCCTATTGAGGCAATGGTTCAGGTTGGCATGGAGAAACAGAAGCGTTACGATGAAGGTCTCCAAAAGATTCAAACTAACATAGACAACATTGCTGGACTAGATGTTATTAGAGATGTGGATAAGTTATATTTGCAGTCTAAACTGAATCAACTTGGAAGCAACCTTAAAAGTATAGCTGCTGGTGATTTTTCCAACTTCCAACTTGTCAACTCTGTAGGAGGGATGGCTAGTCAGATTGTAAGAGACCCTAATGTTGTAAATGCTCTTTCTTCTACAAAAGCATATAGGAAGGGTATTGAGGATATGAATGCTCTTGTAAAAGAGGGAAAGGGTTCAGCCTCAAGAACTTGGGAGTTTAAGACTAAAGCTAATGAGTGGTTAAATAGTACTGAATTAAGTGAAAGATTTGATTCTACCTACAAACCATATACTAATTATAGAAAGAATGCCACAGAGGTAATCAAAGGACTCACTGGAGATAGCACCATCAGAGATGATGCTTTTGACATTGATGCTAGCGGTAATCTTGTAATCAAGGATGCAATGACTCGTAGAAAGCTTGCTGGTATTTCTCCAGAGAAAATTCAACAAGCTCTTCTTGTAGGACTTTCTCCTGATGATTGGGAACAAATGTCAGTGGATGGTAGATACAATTATTCTAATACTACTGCAGAGTCTTTTGCAAACTCAGTAGGTGCTTCTTACAAAAGTAAATATGATGCGTTTGCTCAACAAAAAACTATTCTCGAGAATGCAAAATCTTCTACTCCTTCCGCTGTAGAAAAGACAAAGATTGATCAGAAGATTGAGGAGCTTGACAGAATGTTAAAAAACGTTCAAGAAGAATACAATAGTGTTTCAAAAACTTTTGAGGAGGGTGATGTTGAGTCTGCAAAAGCTAGACTATTCACAACTAACTTTATGAGTGGTTTCTCAAGAGCTTTCTCATATACAGAAACTTCTGATACCTATGAAACTAGCCCGTTTGCTCAAGCACAACAATGGAGAGAAACTAAGGCCCAAGAGTGGCAGAAGTTCACAATGGAATTTGGACAAAGAGAAAGATTCCACACAGACACTATGAGGAGAGAGGATGAGAAAATTAGATTAGAAGCACTAGCACAACAAGGATATGGTGGTTTTCCAACCTCTGTTGATCCTAACGATGTTCCTAAAATTGCTATTGATAAAGTGATAGCACAAACAAATGCCATTAAGACACAAGTTGATAACCAAGATGCTGCTTTCATGAAGTCACAAGGTAAAGATAAAGCATGGCTTGATCAGCAAAGAGTTGCATGGTTAAAATCTCCTAATGGTGTAGACCCATTAATTGCACAACACTTCAATCAAACAGAAGGAGCAAGAAGCACTGCTTTGGAGAATGAAGTAATGGTGGGTAAAATCAATGCTGAGGCTGATAGAATTTATGGAGATGTTTATAAAAACATTCCAAAGAATGCTCCAAATCTAACATATACTGATGGAAAAGGAACCAAATATGTGTACACACCAAGAGATCTTGTAGATTTCAATACAAAGATTAGTTCTTATCAAGCACAAACAACAAGTCAAAAAAGAACTAGTGTAGGAGGTCCTGTTTATGAATCAGTGTGGTTAGATAGTAAAGCTAAAGAAGAGCTAAGTCCAAAAGAACTTGTACTTTATAATGCTTATACAAAAGGTGGTAAAAATATGACGAGTGCTGATGGAGCGATACTTAACAACTTAGCAAACTATGCAAAAACAGTTAACATTCCTTACGGAGAAACTCTTAGAAAAAAACAAGATTGGATTGGTAATGAGGTGAAGAGAAGAGTGACAGGATTCCAAGGTATGGAATACACTATCCCTACTACTACCAAGGTACAACAAGAAAGTCTTGCTAATATATTTACATCAGTGGCAAACCTTGCTGAATCTCAAAAGGGTAAAATAGCCAACTCTCCTAATTTGGATGTAACAATGTTAAGAACGATTGCTCAATCAGGAAACCCTCAAGCTGTTATAAAAGTTGTAGAAGGTACGGAGTTTTCTCCTGCTATGTATGAGGTGACAGCAACTGGAGCAGCAGGTACTACTAAATTTAAAATCACTCCTGAACAAAAGAATGCAATATTTGGAAACAGATTTGAAGCTTCTCCAGCTGTACAAGCTTTCCGTCCTTATCAAAATATGATGAGAAAGTACAGTACAGAAGGAAGTCCATATCTATCTACTAACCCTGAAAATGGTCCAACAAATGTATCTAATGCAGCTCTTGGTCCTACGACATTCTCTAATGTAAAGTCTTATGGTGTAAGTGGAAACATTGTTTCTGGAGATGGTGGTGTAACATATTCAATTAGACTGAATATTTATGATCCCAATATAAAAAAACTTTATGAAGATATTCCTTATCCAAGGTTACTTCTTGAAGGTGAAGTGGCTAATACACTAAAGGGATTAACTGATGCATCTGTGTATGAGATACTCAATGATAATAAAAAGAGTGCAACTAAACCTGAATTACAAAAATTACAAAACACTTCTAAAAATCCTTTATAATGGCAGAAAATCCATTAAACTCTCCTGAACTTCCTCTACTTGATAGAATGGCTCTAGAAGAACAGTTTGGTAATTACACACCTACTAGAATTCCAGACTCTCTTCCTAACATACCATTTAGAGGACTTAGCACTCCAGGTGTTGGTGGTGGTGATGCACCTGTGTCTGCACTTGAGGCATTAGATGCTTCTGTTAGAGCAGCTAACAAAGGACAACAAGGTGGTTCTATTCCTCGTTCTATGTCAGAACTCACTAATCCTAGATTCAATGCATTTGTACCTGGTGATTACAATAATGAGGATGCATATGCTCAAGGACAAGGTTGGACTGAGAAGATGGTTAATAGTGTTGGTAAAGGAATTGCTCTTACAGGTACTACCTTCTTACAGGGTACAGTGGGTCTTGTTAACGGTGTGGGTAACTGGATATCTACAGGTAATTTCTCTTCATTCTATGATAACGATTTAAATAGAGGATTAGATAACTTAAATAAAGAATTAGATAATAACTTACTTCCTAACTACTACACAGATGTTGAGAAGAACGCTAGATGGTATTCCCCAGATAAGTTATTTACTGCTAACTTTCTTTGGAATGGTATTGTAAAGAATCTTGGTTATGCTGCTGGTGCAGCTCTTACAGGAGGTGTATACAGTGCTGGTATAAAAGCACTTAGTGCACTTCCTGGTATCTCTCGTCTTGTATCTGTTGGTAAACAAGCTGAAGTGTTAGCTGCTACAGAAGCAGGACTTGCTTCTGCTAATAAGGTGGCTGATACATTTGGTAAAGTGAAATCTCTATCTGACAGATTCATCACTTCATATAACGCATTGAACAAAGGAGGAAGAGCTGTTGTAGCTGGTCTTTCTACTACTGGTGAGGCTGCATTTGAAGCATTGCAAACTCTTAATGAAAAGAGAAATCAATTGATTGATGAGTATACAGCTGCAAACAATGGTGTATATCCTGATGCTCAAGCATTAGAAGATATTAATGTAAGAGCTTCAGAAGTGGGTAACTCTGCTTTCTTATTAAACGTTGGTTTATTAACAGCTACTAACTATATTCAGTTTCCAAAAATACTTGGCTCTACATATAAAGGAGAGAAATCTCTATTGAATGGTCTTGCAAGAGAAACAAGAGATATTGTTGAAGATGCTGGTAAGTATATAGCTAAACCTTCTCGTGCTAATAAAATTCTTGGCACACTTAATAAAATTAGACCATATACATTCTCTGTATCTGAAGCATTTGAAGAAGGTGCTCAGTTTGCTATTGGTAAAGGTGTACAGAATTATTACAATAAGAAAGATAATAATGAGCCTACTAGCTTCCTTGATAGCCTTTCTGAGGGATTTATAGAAACATTAACTACAGATGAAGGTATAGAGAATGTATTGATTGGTGGATTATCTGGAGCCATCATGCAAGCTAAAGGTACATTTGCAGAACAACGAGATAAGTCTAAAAATACAATAGATGCTATTGAAAAGTTCAATAAGTATAGACTATCAGACTTCACAAAGGAAACTATTGATTCTGTAAACCGTGGCACTGTGCTACAACAAGAAAGAGAAGAATTCTTAAAAAAGGGTGATGTTTTGAATAGTAAAGATAGAGAGGCAGACTTTGTAAATAACTACTTGTCTCCTCGTATCAAATATGGTAGATTTGATCTAGTACAAGCTGACATAAATGATTATAGATTTCTAGCTAGTACAGAAGAAGGATTTGCTCAGCTTGTTGCTGAGGGTAAGGCTCTTTCTACAGATACAGCACCAGCATTCTTAGATCGTCTTAGTAAATTTGAACAAACAGCTAATAACACATTATCTCTTTATGAGTCCCTTAACTTACGTTATGGAGGACAAGTTGATGATGAGGGTAATTTATTATATACACCACAGGTGATAGACAAGATGGTATATGCTGCTTCTAAAGTGGCTGACTATGATGTACGTATCCCTGCTGTAACTTCTAAACTTACTGCTGCTGGTATTGATGTCAATCAAGTGATGAGAGATATTATTGATGGTAATGTAGATAGCTTCAATGATGCTATTGACAATATCAATAAGATTACAGATCTTACTGACGATCAGAAAGAAGACATTGCTGAATCTCTTGAGGATGTAGCTGAAATGGCTATTCGTAGAGACAGCTATTTGAAAGAATACAATGAGATAAAGAAAGAACCTACTAAGTTCCAAGAGTTTATCCCTACTGACATAGAAGAAACTGAAGTCTCTAAAGGAGAAACCATCAAGGTGAAAACCAAAAATGGTGAGAAAGAAATAGAAGTTGGTACAGAATACTTTGTTGGTAAAGGAGTGGACTATGATAAAGATGGTTTAGAGGTTCCTGTAGGAGTTGCTTCACTTACCATTCTTGGTGAGAATGAAGATGGTACCATCAAGATAAAAGATGGCAAAGGACAGATTAGAGATATCTCTAAAGAAGTGCTTGAAGACTATAAGCTTGGAAAGGTGGCAGATCTTCGTGCTAATAAAACAGCTAACTATTTCTATAACCACAAAAACGAAATCTTTGAATATAACTTTGGAGAGAAAGCTGGTGGTAAAAAACAAGGAAGACTTGAATACGACAAGGGTAAGCTCTTCTTTGTATACAAAGATAATAAAGGAAAGATTAAAAGAAAGGCACTGAAGAATGAATTCTTTGTTGCTCAGGAAGGATATACACAAGCTCGTATTAAAAAGGTTGGTGAGATAGAAAATGAAGAGCAAAGGATTGCTAGAGAGGAGTTTACATCTGCTGAAGAGATTGCTATTCAGAAAGAAACCTTAGCTAAAAATAGAGACAATCGTTTAGCAATCATTACAGAATTGGCTACTGAGTATTCTGAAAGATTAGAAAAGATAGAGAAAAAACTTGCTGCTAAGAAAGAGCAATTAGAAAAAATTAATGAAGACCTAGAAGAGTATAAAGGGTTAGAAAAGAAAGACCTATCAGGTAACACTATTGTTCGCCCTTTCAACAAACTCTTATCTAGAGCATTAAGATCTATTTCTAGTTTAAATGCAACTAAAGAAGTTCTTGAAAAAGAAATAGCTGAATTAACTGCAGATAGAGATGAGTTAGAATTTAACTTGTCTTACTTTGAAGACTTTAAACAAAACTTAGATGAGCTTCCAGAGAACTCTGGAGACTTCTTAAAAGAGTTAAAGAATCAAGTTAACACTATTGAAGAGTTACGTAATAAGACTGAAGATAATATCAAGAGTGTTAATAAAGTTATTCAAAAGATTGAGAAGTCTATTACAGAGTTTACTAAATTATTAAAGGATTCATTTGAGAAATTTGATAAAGACTATCCTAGTTATATCAAAGACGAATTTGAAAAGATTATAAATGAGAATGGTGTACTAGCTGATTTACCTAGTCTTAAGAACTTTATTGCTGACTATGTATTACTAGCTGATACTAAGAAAGAAATATCTTTAAGCAAAGATAAAATTGCTAAGTTAAGTGATCAAATCAATGATTTATATAAAGACTTCCTTGATATCCAACAAGAATATGATACTAAGAAGCTCATCCTAGATAAATTCCAAGCTGTAGCTGATGCATATCAAGCTAGGAAGGCTGAGGAAACTAAAATGATGGAGAATGAGCAACTGTTAACTGAAGCTCTTGGTACAGCTGAATCAGGTGTTCAAACAGTAGAGTTTAATAAAGAATACGAACCTACAGCTAAGAAGTCTGATGAGATTATTCCTAGAGCTACTATGGGTATCGTAAGAGGTAAACCTCATCAAATACGAGCTAACACATTTGGATTTAACCTAAACAGGTTTGATAATAGAAAGAACATTCGTGGTGTATATGTTACATCTAAGAATGAGGACCAATTGGTTCCTGGTCTCACAGATATGTTGAGAATGGATGAAGCAGGACTAATTAATGAGGACATCAATAAGGATGAAATCATTGCTCTTGTTATGATTCAAGAGGATGAGAATGGTAAAATTCAACTTGTAGGAGTGGATGGACAACCTGTTCCTGATGGAGCTAATTCTTTAGAGTCTGCCATATTCCAAGTGTTTCCTGATGCTAATTTAACATGGGGTGCTGAGTTTAATAACGAAAGTATGTTCCGTAAGGACACTCCTCAGGAAGTTAGAGATGCTGTTACAAAACAATATAAGCAATGGCGAAACTCAGTGCTTGAGAACCCAGACTTATCTGAGTACCATGAGATTGAAGCTTCCTTTGGAAGAGTTGAAAATGTAACAGATGCTGATGGTAAGGTTATCTATGACACCAGAACATCTGTACAAGATGCTAACCTTATTACTGCTGATGAGTTAGAGAGTACACAATTAATAACTATACCAACTCTTCCTACTGAAGGTAATAATGTTGCTCTCATAGAGAAGGGTATTGTAACATTCAGAGTTCCTGTAGGAACCGTGCTACTTGAAACCCCTAATGGACTGGTTAAACTCCAGAACAAACAGCATAGTGAGAAAGAAGCTGAAACTATCTACGAAGCTATTCTTCAGCTAGCTAAGAACATGCTTGATCCAAAAGTGGGTATAAAAGATGCTAAGTCTGAACGTTTACTTAACTGGTTGAAATCCACTGTATACTGGGGTATTCCTGAAAATCAAAACAAAGAAAGAAAACCTGCAGGTTATAACAGTGCATTCTTTGAAAAGGACAGTGAAACTGGAAAGTTAATGCTTACACTCTCTGGAAAGGGTAAAGACTTTGTGTTTACACCTACAGCTCTAGAGGAAAATAAAGATGCTATTGTTCTCATGTTATCAAACATGTACAACAATATCAACAATCACTTTGCTAAGCAACTTAATGAGCCTTACGAAGAAATTCTATCCATCTCTGAATCTGGTGAAATCACTAGCAGAACATGGAAGAACTATCAGTCATATCTATTATCTAACCAAACTCCTGATGGTAAAACAAGAAGTGGTGAAGAGCTTCCTCTATCTACCACTGTTAGACCTACAGTTAATGATGAAGATGTTAATAGAACAAACATCTACTTCTTTACAACTGACACAGCTGATAACTTTGTTATCCCTATAGTTGAGAAGAAGAAAGCTGTAACACCTAAGGTGCTTACACCAGGTGCTCCAACACCTACTGCAGCTCCTATTTCTACAGATGCTAAAGCATTAACTGAAGAAGAAGCAGACTGGTTATACAATAACCTTAAACAAATAACTGAAAAGTATAATTCTTCTACATTAGCTGATTCTGTTGATCCTAATTTGAAAACACTTTTAAAGTTTGGAGAAACTACTGTTACAGCTATCGAACCTAGAGCTGGTGATGAATCTTATATTTGGTTTGAAAGACCTACAGGTAAGTGGTTAATTTCAATTGATCAAAGAGATGGTAAACAATATCTAGTTTTATCAAAGATAAATGATAAGGGTACGTACTATGCACAACGGATTTCTGAAGAAGAATTACAAAAACTTATTGATAGTTCTGGACTAAGAAGTTTGATAGACTCCATCTATCAGGATACTAATGTTGGACAACCTAAAACAAGAAGAGATCAATTTGAGGTTCAGAATGCCCTCCAGCAGAAATATGGTTTAAAGAGAACTTACAAAGATATTATTAAAGAACTAGCTGCTTTAGAAGGAGCTAAACCTGTTACATATAAGTTGGATGGTACTCCAGAAACATACATTTCCCAAGAAGGGAGAAAAATTATATTTATAGCTTCTCGTAACACTACGGCTGATAACATTAATGAAGAGATTAAAATCTTGAAAGGTGGTGATCTAGATGAGGTGGTTGCTAAGATAAAAGATGCAGGAAAAGATCCTGGAGAAATCTTAAAGAAGACAATATTCAATGCTATTGCTCCTACGCTTAATGAAATGAAATCTACGGAAGATGAGATATCTGTTCCTGGTGACGTGGATGAGATAACTGTTTCTGTTGATGATGATGTAGATGAAGTAACTGTTCCTGGTGATGTAGAAGAAGTGGTGGTTGCTGATGCTGAGTCTAAGATGGGTAAGCCTATCAGTCAGTCTGTTCTAGATGCTGTAAATAGGAAGATTAGTGGATTAGATAATGAGGCTCTACGTGTAGTGATTGAGAAAGAACTTAAAGCATTTGTTCCTGAGAACTGGGACCAAGTGGAAGCATGGTTAAAAGATAAGCTTCCTAATGTTCCTGTATATCGTGTAAAGAATATTATACAGGCTACTAATGGTAGACAAGCTTGGGGTATGTTCAAGGATGGTGCAATATACATCTATGAGAATGCTGAGGTGGGCACTGTGTATCACGAGGTTTTCCATGCTGTATGGAGAATGTTCTCAGATCCTACAGAACAGAAAGCTGTATTAGATGAAATGAGATCTAGAGGTGGTAAGTTCTATGACAGAGCATCTATGAAAGACCTTAGCTATTCTGAAGCTACAGAAGAGCAGCTTGAAGAAAAGCTAGCTGAAGAGTTCAGAGACTATGTACAGTTTAAGAAGATTCCTGCTAAGCCTTCAAAAGGCAGACCATATATATTAAAGCTGTTTGCTGATATGGTGACAGCTATTAAAGAATTCTTCCTTGGACCAAATGCTGATTCTAAGGTGGAACAAATGTTTAGTAAGATTGGTCAGGGTTATTACAAATCCCACGTACCATTCCAAAACAATCTTTCATTTGCTAAAGAGGGTGTGATTGATATTGAGGATGCTTTTGCTGATTCAGACGCTGTTCTTAGTGTTGCTGGTATTAATGACAAGGAGAGAAGTGATATCATTCAGCACATGACCTACCTTACTTTAGTAGATCTAATCAAGACAGATGAAAGTCTGTTCAACATTGAGAAGAGAAACAAGAAGCAAGTGTATGCTAAGCTGAAGGATCAAGTACTTGAGACTATATCTCAGAAGATTCGTGGGGCTCAATCACTTGTTAGTGATGGTGAATTTACACAAGAAGAAGTGAATCCTTTGATATCCAACACATTACAATTGATGCAAAACGTTGAGGATCAATGGAGTACAATCACTGAAAGACATGAGGAATATCTGAAGAGTTATGCTATTGAGTTTGATGAGAACGATAACATCAACCTTAGAGATGAGAACAATAGTGGTAGAGAAACCTATCAGGATGCTACCAAGATAGACAACTTCAAGAAGTCTAACAGTGCTGTAAAGATTTTATTAGCTACTGTCCCTGAAGTGGATGATGCTGGTAAGCTTGTTCCTTCATCTATTGGTGGAGCAAAATTACTACCTGTAAGTAAGACATATATTAGCATGATGAACAACCTACACACTTCTGCTAGTGTAGAAGATATGTTAGGTAGACTTCGTCAAATGGCTGTAAGTGATCCTAACTATAGAACATTATACAGAAGAATTACTAAGAGAGATTGGAAAGATGGTGGTGTTGACCTATCTAAGGTAGACACACAACATGGTTTACAGCTTATTAGTTCTATATGGAATACATTTAAGAAGCAGAATCCTGATGTAAGAAATGTATTCATACTTGAGAATGGAGAAGTAGTTGTGGGTGAAGCAAATCTTTCTTCTGCTGCACAACAACTTAGAAGTGAATACATTAACTCAATTGTATTCAAGGCTAAAGAAGGTAAAGGATTCTTTAAATACGATAGTATAGAGAAGGTATTCAAAGGAGACCCTACTAAGGTAAAAGATGTAAACCTAAATAGTGTTAAAGCTATGGTGGACTTCTTAAACAAAATGGGAATACCGTTCACTGTATCTGATGTAAACAAGATGACTCCTGAGCAATACAAAGTGTTCAAAGCAGCTGTTACTGGTATTAAGGAAAGTATTTCCAAAACAGAAAAGATTGCTACCTTCTCTGGAAAGGCTCTTGGTATGAGTGGTCGTTTGCTTGAACTTGGTCTTGTAAAGAGTGCTGTAAGTAACCCTGAGTTCAGCAGCACATATTTTAACGTATCTGGTGAGCGTACACAATCTTTTATTGGTACAAATGCTGCTAGTGATTTATATGAATTCCTTTCTAAGCTTGAAAGATTTAACAAAGAGTCTGTAGGTGGTACACGTTATGGTTACCTTCTGACAGATTCATTTGCTAAGGGTTCTAATCTGTTGAGCAGAATGTTCACAGATGCTGGCACTCGTAAGAAAGACACAGAAGATTTATTCAAGATTGGATATGTAAGTGGTATAGTGAATGAAGAGAAAGGTAAACGTAAAGAGTCTTCTAAACTTGCATACAAAGATCGTTTGATTCAGGAACTCAATCTTAACTTATCAGGGTACTACCTGAATCTTGTTCCTGGGGATGCATCTATTGAATGGACAATCAAGATGGGCAATGCTATATCCACAGCCTCTATTAGTAGAGGAATGGGTGACATCAATGCTATCTTCAAAGAATATTTTAAAGCTGAGCTTGAACTAGTTAGAGAAAACCGTTCTGTAGCAAAAGGTAGAAAGTCTGATGAGATGCGTTTCTTTAAAGGTATCCTTGGTGAAGAACTACACAGAGATGTATTAAAGGCTAAAGGAACTCCTGAAGAAGTATACAAAGCATTTGAGAATAAAATTAACGGTAAGCTAGCTGATTTTATCCAAAAGGATATGATCAAACTGAAGCAATCTCTCACACAGTATGGTATTCTGAAGGAAGGTATGTCAGGTTTTGACTTTGAAAACATCAATCTACCAAAGAACATTGGTGAGAAAGAAGTGGACAAACAACTTATGGCCCTTACAGCCAACTATATGATTGCTAATATTGAGATGCATAAACTTCTTTATTCTGATCCTTATCAGTATGAAGATGAACTTAAGCGTATCAAGAGCTTTAACTCTCCACGTCAAGCTATCATCAATAGCTCTCCAAAGATGAACAGTGCTTTAAGCAACGTTTGGAATAAAGGATTCAAGGCTGGAGATATTGGCTTTACAAAGTTTACACAAGACTATTTCCGTTCAGCTACACATGCTGACGTAATTGGTATAATTGATCTTCCTAACTATACATCATTTAAAGAAACTGATGGTAGTGGTATTATTAATATGAAAGCTAATCGTCAGTTCAGAATCAGAGCTGGTAATTGGAATAGTGAAGAAGAGCGTCAATACAGATATGATATTGCATGGGAAAAGAGAGACAAGGATCTCCCTCTATTAAAGGAAGAAGTAGCTATTCTTGCTGCTGGTAATCCTGGTATTCAGAGTGCATACACTCCTCTTAAGCCAATTGTATCTGGTAGCAAACTTGCAAAGAACGGTACAGCTAGCTCATACAATAATGTAGTGTTAGATAAGTTCGCTCTATATCCTCTGTCCTATCGTATCATGAAAGAGATAGACAAGGATGCTAATGCTATCAAGTTATATAACAAGATGCAAGAAGAGGATATTGATTATGTGGTATTTGCAAGTAGTAGAAAGGTGGGAGCTGAAAGTCCTCATGAAACATATAAGGATGGTGCGTTTAATAATGATCCATACAAGGGTGTTATTAATGTTCCTTTCTCTATTATGAGTATTCAATCTGAGGTGCCTTCTAAAGAAGATAACCTTGTAACTAGAGGATCTCAGATCACAAAGCTCATCACCCTTGACTTCATGGAAGCTGGTGTACCTATTGACTTTATGGAGGACACTAAAGATTTTACAAAGAGATATCAAGCTTGGTACAAACTTAGCGATGTTGAAAAGGTTGAGAACTCTGAGCTCTATAAAGAAATTAAAAACAACCAAGATCTTCTTGAGGCTCTAATTGAAGAAGGATACAAAACTACTCTTGAAAGACTAGGTATCAAAGAAACTATTACAAAAGATAAAGACGGCAAGATTGTAAACAGGAAGTTTGAAATCACAGACTTTAGCAAATCTGCAAAAACTTTACGTGATGAGATGTTGAAGAGAGAGGTGAATGATAACATCTCTGATGCATTGGCTGGATTCTTACAGGGTAAGGTGGTGCTTGAAGCAACTCCTGCATACCAACAAGTGAGAAACATCATCTATTCTATTGCTGATAAGCAATTCATATCTCCAAAAATTAGTGGTGGTATGAAGGTACAGATTCCTTCTACCATGTTAGAAAGTGGTATACGTAATGTAAAAGACGGACTTTATGAGTCTGATGTTCTTAAGTTCTATGAGAAAGATGGCAAGCGTATAGCTGAGGTGATGCTTGGTAGATGGTTTGACAGTCCTCTATCTGATGAAGAGCTTCTTGAGTATTTAAACACTACAGATGAAGGTCAGAAGATTTTAGCTGGTGTAGGTTATCGTATTCCTTCACAGAAGCAAAACTCTTTTGATGCTATTGTTATTAAGAAGTTTTTACCTAAAGAATTTAGAGACAGTGTGGTGATTCCTGCTGCTTTAGTTCAGAAGGTGGGATCTGACTTTGATATAGATAAACTTTCAGTATATCTTAAGAACCTATTTGTTAAAGACGGTAAGCCTAAGCTGATTCCTTATTTTGGAATTGGTGAGCAAGCTATTAACAAGTTCAGAGAACTCTTTGACAAAGGTGAATTCCTTACAGATGAAGAGATGAAAGAGCTTGATAGATACATTGCTGAGGAACAACTCCTATTACAAGACATTGCTGAGGAGTCTGCTAGTGGTAAACTTATGAGCTCTATATTTGGTAAGTTGTTCTCTGAGGAAGAACTTACACAGGAGTTTACAAGAGGTATACCTTCTAAAGATCAGATTATCAGTAGGTTATATAAAAAGAGCTTGGAGAATGAGTATATCCAGAGTATGGAAAACCTCATCACCCATCCTAAGAATTATGACAACCTTATTAAGCCAAACTCTGCAGAGTCTTTAAAGAAACTCTCTGAGGAAATTGCTGAGAAAACTGTAGGTCAGTCATTTGATTATAAGAATGTAGATAACATGCTTGACAGAACATTTATGTCAAGATTACGTCATGCGTTTGTAACAGGTAAGTATGCAATTGGTATTGCTGCTGTAAACCAAACAAACCACTCATTAAATCAACGTCAACCTATCTACATAGATAAGAGCAGATTAAGTCGTTTATCTGAAGAGGATAGATTCTGGTTAGGTAATGCTAATATTAGGTTTGATAAGTATAATGCAATTGAGATAGATGGTAAGATGGTACCTACATTGTCTATGGTTAAAAATAAGGCAGGTGAGTATATTTCAGATATCATAGGTATGTTCATTGATGGTTATGTGGATATCTCTAAGGGTCCATGGATTATGGAGCTTGGTGCTACACCAAACGTAGCTTCTACATGGTTGTTCTTAGTTAAAGCAGGTGTTCCTGTGAAGACTGTAGCCTATTTCATGAACCAACCAATCATTCGTGACTATCTTAGATCAATTGAGAGTGCTGGATATTCTTGGTTATTCATGGACACATTTGTTAATTTAACAGCTGAATCTTATGGAATAGATGTAAAAGAAGCTGACTTACTTATGGATTCCTTCAGAATTCCTGGAGAAACCGCTTTGAAAAATAATGTGGGTAAGAGTCCTTCTACCATGACTTCTAATGGAAGAATGGAACAGTATTTGATGCTCAGAGAGTTCTTGAAATACGCTAAGATGGGTGAGCAAATGTTCCATGTAACACAAGGTTCTAACTATGACACATCTACATTCAACGATCCTTATCTAGTGTTCAAGAAACAAATGCAACAGATTAAGGCTCAGAACACTATTATCAGTTCTGTAGATACACTTCTTGCTAACTCTTTCATAGGCAAGCTTGCTGAAATGGTGAACAGCGTTAGAGATGCGTTTGCTCAAATCATTAAGTCTGACAGTCCTAAGGTGAGAAACGTAATTCAGAAGGTATTACTTCCTTATGTAGAAACTAGTGATAGAGACTTTGTAAAGATAGCACAGAAAGCTGTGGCTGACTTGTTTGACTGGGCAGTACAAACTGACCAGAAATTGAACGAGATGGTCAAGGATATATTGGTTAACGATGGTGGTGTTGGTAAAGAGGTGGCTATGTTTGTAAATGAAGTTAAGAGTAAAGGAAGAGAACATGCTCTATTTGGAAATCATATAATTGATATCATTGAGGGTATACCTTCTATCAGAGCTGCTGCTGGTGGTCCTAACAACGCTAAGTTGAACATGGGAGAGAACAAGGTGTATGATCAAAACAATGTTATCTATGCCTTCCGTGAACTTAGAGACTATCTAAAGGGTGAGAACAATCCGTTATATGAAAGAATCAAGCTATTGGCTGTTCTACAAAGTGGACTCTCTACATCCCCAATATCTTTCACTAATTTACTTCCTTACGAAGATTTTGAAAATATTTATAACAAAACTTTGTCTAAGTTAGAAGGAATGCCTAACTTAGAGGACTTTTATAAACTGGGTGTATTCCAGAGAAATAACTGGAATAACGATGATGTAGTTCCTTATTTAAAAGCAGCTCTTATTACAACAGAAGCAGGAAGAACACATTACAATCCATCTATGAAGTTCTTACCAGATGCTGTTAAAAAGGCTATGGCTAGTAATGATATTCCTCCTATACTCACTCGTTCTAAAATGAACAGAGAGGCTAACTCCGATTATATTGTTTATACATGGGAGAAGCAAGAAGAAATTCTTACAAAGGAAGAACTAGAAGAAGCTATAGCTGATAGAAATGTGTATAAGGCTATTTCAAATAAGAAAGCTGAAATGCGTAGAGCTGCTGATTATTCTTACATCAATAAGGCTTTGTTCAAGAAGGTGTATGACAATTATAATACAGCCCTTGAGCACACAGCTTACGATGGTAAGAAATACTTTGTCTACAAAGCTATTAACGCTTGGGGAGACAGCTTTAGAGCTAACGAGTTCTGGGCAACAGACCATAAGTCTGTATTAGAGAACGGATTTATGAAAGTAGAAGATGTTGATAACAACGTGATTATCAGCAAGTTCTTAAATGGTAGCAAAGTAAAAACTAAACCAACTACTAGTGGAATGATAGCAGCAGATGTTAAAACTGAATATCCAGGTAAACCAGAGTTTAATAAACTTCCTGGTAAATCTGTCACTCCAACTATGACTTATGCTGGTATTGGTAGTAGACAAACTCCTCCAGAAGTGTTAAATCAAATGACACAGGTAGCTAAAGAACTAGCATCTAAAGGATATACACTTAACACAGGAGTTACATTCCGTGGTGGAGAAGAGGGTGCTGATGCAGCATTTTCTAAAGGAACAACTAAAAAGAATTTGTTCTCTCCTGAGAAACAAGGAAGTAGACCTAAAGAACAAAACATTGCTAGAGAGTTGCATCCTAATCCAGGAGCATTATCTCCAGGAGCTCTTAAACTAATGGCTAGAAATACAAATCAAATATTTGGTGATAATCTTGATACACCTGTAGACTTTGTATTGTTCTATGCTAAAGAAACTGGTAGTGTTAGACCACAAGGTGGAACAGGACAAGCTGTAGAAATGGCTAGATTAAAGGATATACCTACAATTAATATGATGGATGCTAATTGGAAAGAACAGCTTAATAAAGCACTATCTAATGCCCCTACTGGAGTTAAGGGAATAGCAATGACTAGTCCTAATATTGAAAAGATCAAAGCTGGTAAAAAGACTACCACTACAAGAAGTCAAAGAGAATTTGAAAATATAGGAATTCCTGTTGGTCAATCAACTACAGTTAATTTTGGTGGACAGAAATTTACAGTGACAAACAGAGGACTACTTACAGTTCAAGAAGCTGGGGGTAAAGAAGCAATGCTTAAGTCTGAAGGATATGCAACTGTAAACGATCTTCTATATCAACAAACTAAAGATTGGATGAACGGTAAAGGTAAACTTTACGTATATGATATATCTCCTATTGAAAATAAAGATCCATTTACCTGCTAAAAAATAATAATCAATGGCTTGTAACGTACAACGAAATGCTATAAACTATCTCAAAAAGAAAGGAGTTCTTGATGAGAACTCCATTATAAAAAGTGCAACATTCTTTACTGAGAATGATAATCTTACTGACATTGCTAGAACTAAGTATGGTGTTAAGGGAGAAGGTAAGTTATTTAGCACAAAGAGACTTCCTAGTGATAGCATCAAGGCTGTTCCTAACGAAGAGTTATTCAATGAGCTACAGGAAAGACATGACTTCTTTCAGAAGACTAAGCTTACAGAAGATGAATTGAATGATCTATATGATGGAGAGGCCCCTATTGATATATATGATCAAGAAGGTACAATGCCTCTTACACAAGCTTCTCCAGAAACCATTAGTAAGGTGAAGCGAATCCTAGAGAAGATGGGTGTAACCATCAAGGACCTAGCTACATATGCTCGTGAGGCTGGTTTAAATTCTACAGGAATAAATGCTGTGGCAGATGTGGTAAGCAAGGTGATTGCTGTAGCTGAAGGAAAAGAAAACGTAGCTCTAACAGAAGAGATGGTGCACATTGCAACAGCTATTATAGAGCAGAAGAATCCTCAGCTAATTACACAAATGATTAGTAAGATAGATAGGTTTACCATCTATCAACGTACATTCGATGAGTATAAAGACAATCCTAACTATCAACTTCCTAATGGAAAGCCTAATATCCGTAAGATAAAGAAAGAGGCTGTAGACAAGTTGATTGCTGAGTTGATTGTTTATAACAACGAGGGTACAACAGAATTCCCTGAGCTAATGGATGAGACCAATAGGTCAATCATCAGAAACTTCTTTGAGAAGATTCTTGACTGGTTCAGAGGAATGTACAAATCTGCTAACATTGACATCTTCCAAGAAGCTGCTGCTATTATTGAGGAAGGTGTTGAAGGTGATGTAATTGATGCTAATGTTGACCAAATCTACTACCAACTATCTGATCCTCAGAAAGCTATCCAACAGCGTATTCTTCAGACACGAGATGGTATTAGGAAGGTGGAAGATAAAGAGGCTACAGATCCTATTCTATTAGATACAGAAGAAGCATCCAACTGGTATGAGGCACAACAGCCTGATGGTACATGGACTCGTGTAACAAAGAGGGTAACTGACCGTGTGAAGGCTTGGTATAGACAACGCTTTCCAGGTAAAGTATTTACAGAGGAAGAGAAAAAGTTTAATGAAACTAAGAGACAACTTGGTGTAAAAGGACATAAATTCTTTGAAGAAATCCACGGAAGATATTTCAATTCTGATGGAACAAGAAAGAAGAATGTTGATTCACGTGTAGCAAAACTATCTTCTATAGATGAAGAAGTGTATGAGAAACTAGAGAAGTATTACACCGAATTAATTAATAAGTTCTCTAAAGATGGCAAGAATCCTCTTGTATTCTCTGAGGTGGTTATATATGATCCTAAAGAAAAAGAAGCTGGTACAATTGACCTTCTTATTGTAGAAGAAAACGGTAAAGCTAACATTATAGACTGGAAGTTTATGAGTGTGTCTGCTGATGCTAAAGATGTTTCATGGTTTAAGCAAGGAGCTTATAACATTCAACTTGGTAGATATAAGGACATCCTGCGTGAGAGATATGGTGTGAAAGAGATGGGTATGAATAGAGCTATTCCTATCATCATGGAACTTAAACTACAAAATCCTAAGGACAAGAACTCAAATGTAAACCTAACAGGTATTGCTATTGGTTCTGTAAACACAGAACAGATAGAAGACTTACGTTTGGTGCCTGTATCTGAAGAAACAGAATCTACAGGTTTTGAGCGTCTAGATCAACTTATTAAAAAGCTTAATGCTACATACAAACAGATTTCTAAAAAGATTGTTACAGAAGAAGATGAGCGTGAGTTTAAGCGTGACCGTTTAAACATCCTGAAACAAGCTATACGTACAGCTCAGGGCACATTAAATATTGCTCCTCTTGTAGATGTAATTAAGGTGATGAGAAAAGAAGGTCAGCAAATCATTGATGACTATAACACTACATACAAAGGTAGACCTGCTAACTCACAAGGAGAAGATTTTGCAGATGAAAAACTATCTGACTTCTCTGCAAACATGAGAGAATACAACTCTTTTGCAGATGTATTTGGTAGAATAGATGACCTAATTGGTGAACTCATCTATAACAAAGACATGGAGAAAGATGCTACCACTGAGGAAGCTCAGGATGATATAGCTATGAGAAAAGAGCTTCTCAAGAACATCAGTAATGAGGCTAGAGAAATCCGTCTTTCTGCAGAACAAATTAGAAACGTGTCTGGTGAGTTTGCTGATAAGTTTATTGGACAGAAGAATCTTGTTAATGGACTACTAAGTGCTGAAGCTGTAGTGAAAGGATTATCTGCTACATTCAGAGGTGTATCTGAATTACCTATGGCATCTTTACAAGTGCTTTACAAACTTGTAACAAATGCAAAAGGTAGAGCATCTAGACAGGCACTTGGTGAGGTGGATAAACTTATGGCTATCCGTAAGAAACTTATAGATAGAGGTGGAGATATTAGATCACTTGTACAACAAATCTATCAAAAAGATAGTAAAGATAAGCTGGTTAATAAACTAATATACAAGTTTGATAAGAAGTTCTTTGATGAAGTGGACAATAACTCTCTTGAAGGTTATCGTGATAAGAGATGGATTATGGATAACATTGATCTTGATGCTTATAGAAAAGAAGCTAAAGAACTCTTAGACAAGAAGATAGAAAGAATTAAGAAACTACATGACGATGATGCTGATCTAATGGAACGTTTGATTCTTGAAGAACAGCGTAAGTGGAATATTGATAGAAAGGATTTTATTGGTTGGAACAACTACATCATTAAGAGACATCCTCTAACCAAATGGTATTCAGAAGAATACAAGAATCTTCTGAAGGATCCAGAACTTCTAGAGCTCTACAACTTTATATCTGAAATGAACCAGAAAGCTAAGTCCTCTGGATATATTGGTAATCAGGTGGCTTCTACGTTCCTTCCTTTTGTTAGAAAAGGAATGGCTGAAAGCTTAGCTTGGGACTTTGATCTGTCTGCTGTAATGAACTTTGGTAAGAACTTACAGCTTCAAGCTGATGATGTAGGATATGGTCAGGTGAACGAACTTACAGGTGAACTAGAAAATGCTATTCCTAAATACTACACCTATGACTTCACACGTGGTGAAGATGGTGTAAACGACTATTCTGATGTAAGTGAAGACATCTTTAAGAACATGATATTGTACATCAACCATATGGAGAAGTACAAGTATTTGTCTGAGGTGGAAGATCAACTGCAGTTAGTTAAAACTATTGAAACCTTCAAAGGCTATCTGAACACAAATAGAAACGGTGAGATAGTGTATAAAGATGGTAGACCTGAGGTGATGGCTGAAGGACAGGCTACTAGTGAGGGTAATGCTAAAGTGTTTAATGACTTCCTTCGTGCTCTTCTATATGAGCAGAAGTATCCTCTATCTGATAGTGATACACCACTTGGTGTAGGTAAGGTGATGAATTTTGTTAAAGGTGCTATTAATAGTGTAGCTGGTAGAGAAGTATTTAAACCTGAGGAGAACCCATCTGCTACATCTCTAGTGAAAACCATGGATGCTGCAAACAGAGCATTCCAACTTAAAACATTAGGACTTGAATTTATATCTGGTGCTGTAAACGCATTTGGTGGTAACATCCAGATTGCTACACAGGCTGGAAACTATTTCAAGGCTAGAGAAGTGTTGGCTAATGAGGTAAAACTTGTTGGAAACAGATTTAAGAATGATGAAGAGCGTGAGATGTTCATTCAATTGATTGATTCATTCATGCCTTTGAAAGATGATCCTACATATGATAAGTTGAAAGAATCTGGTCTTACAAAACTGACAAGAGCTAACTTCTCAGATATGCTTATGGTGTTCATGAGAGAACCAGAACAACATATTGAGAAATCTATATTCCTTACTCTTCTAGATAATATGATGGTAGAGGATGGAAAGATTGTGAGCATTCGTGAGTTTGTCAAGAGGAAGTACAAAGATCGTTATGATTCAGCCTCTAGATATAAAGAGGTGGCTCCTAAGATAGATGAGGAAATAGAAGAGCTTAAGAAGACTAGGTCTATTAACGCTATCAAAAAGCTAGAGAATGGCAAACTTGTCATCCCTGGTCTTGACCTATCTAATATCACAGAACTTCAGCGTCTTACCAACCTAACTAGACGTATATCTAGGAATGCTACAGGTAACCTAGCTGATAGTGACCTCAATCGTATGGGAATGAATATCTGGACTAAATCTATGATGGTCTTTAAGAACTGGATTCCTAAACTTGTGGATACACGTTTTGGAGAGTTTAGAAAGGTGAGTGATGACTTCTCTGTAGAGATAGGAGAAGATGGTCTCACCACAGGAGAGAAATATGATATAGGAAGGATTAGACTTTTTGCTTATGTGTTGGGTACATCCATTAGAGATAAGTCATCTAACATTTATAACATATTGAGTCTCAACGATAAAGGACTTGCTACACTAGATAAGATGTATGAGGAGTTTGCTGAACAGTACGAAAAGCGTACAGGTAAACCTTTAGAGATGGATAGAGATGAGTTCATAGATATGGTTAGAACCAACCTCAGAAATCAGGTGAAGGAACTTAGTATTCTAATGTCTATGTTTGGTGCCATGTTTGCTCTTGGATTTGCTGCTCCTGATGATGATGATAATAGAGCTGATAAGAACTTCCACAGATATACAGAGAGAGTGATAGACAAGTTTATTGGGGAGCTTTCATTCTTCTATAACCCTGCTGAGTTCCAGAAAATTCTCAGTGGGTCAATGTTCCCAGCTATTGGTATCTTCTCAGATATAGGAAGATTCACTAGTCACGTCACTATGGAAATGACAGGATTGGACACTTCTAACCCTGAACTCACAGCAGACCAGGTGAGGAAGAAAGCACAGCCTATAAAGAACTTTGGCAAGATGTTTCCTATAACCAAATCCCTGTTTACCTATGGTGGTATACTGGATGCTGACTTTGCTAAAGAATTTGACATTACCATCCAGAAAGAAAGTAGGAGATAATTGCTATATTATGTGGCATTCTTTATCCTAACTCATTGAAAATAAACTATATTCATTAACTTTGCGAATGTGTTCTCCTACACATTCGCTTTGTTATATTATTACACATACTAATTTACTGATATGAACGTTACTTGTTCAGCTGAACCGTGTCCAATTATATTGAATGCTACCTGCGTATTCTACGAGGGTACCACTTTATTATATACAGGCATTACCACTAATGATAATCTGCAAACTGCTCTACAAAAAATAGACGCTAAGTTTGCTGATGCTTCTATTGGGTATGCTTTTAATAATGGTTTGATACAATCTGCCCCTGGACAACCTGTTCAATTGGGTGGTTCTTTGATTCAAAACACCGCAATTAGTGGTAATTATAAATTAGCCTTTGTAGGTCAATTAGAAGCTTCTGCTCTAATCACTACAGGTGGCACTTCATCACAATTTGTAAAAGGCGATGGTAGCTTAGATTCAACTAGCTATCAGCCAGCAGGTAACTATATTTCAAATTTAACAGGTGATGTAATAGCTAATGGACCAGGTTCTGTACCTGCTACACTAGCAACAGTATTTAGTTCACCTGGAATATATGGTAATTCAGGAAGTGTTCCTAGAATTACAGTGGATGGTAAGGGTAGAGTTACAAACGTTACTCCAATAGCAATTAACTATCCATCTCAATCTTTAAGTTTTGTAGGAGATGTAGATGGTGCTGGTTTCACTGGATCTCCAGTTACCCTAACATTAGATACAGTTAATACAGACGTTTATGGAAGTAACAACTTCCTTAAGTTTGCTGTAAACGGGAAAGGTCTTATCACATCTGCCACTCCAGTTAGTGGTGGTGATATCACTACAGCCCTAGGATATGTGCCTGTAGATGATGCTATTCAATTGACAATCAATGGAGTAACTCATGATTTATCAGCTAATAGAAGTTGGTCTGTAGGAACAGTTACAAGTGTAGCTGTTACTGCTGGTACAGGTATTTCTGCATCTGTAAGCAACCCTACTACCAATCCAACTGTATCTATAACTAATACTGCCCCTGACCAGATCGTTGTATTAAACGGTGGTTATGGTATTAGCATCACTGGATCATATCCAAACTTTACAGTTACAAACGACTACCCATCTTTAGGTGGTACTGTAACAAACTTTAGTGCTGGGAACCTATCTCCACTATTCACTACATCTGTAACAAACTCTTCAACAACCCCTGCTTTAAGCTTTGCTCTATCTAGTGCAGCAGCTAATACAGTGCTTGCTGGTCCTAATGGTGGAGCAGGAGCTCCTTCATATAGAGCATTAGTGGCTGCAGATATTCCTTCTCTATCATACATTTCTAGTATATCAACAGTAGCACCTCTTGCTACAACAGGAGGGCTCACTCCTACATTATCTATTAGTCAAGCTAACTCTACAACAGATGGTTACTTGTCTAGTACAGATTGGAATACGTTTAACAATAAACAAAATGCTTTAGGATTTACACCTGTTCCAGATAGTAGACAATTAACTATCAATGGAGTAGCTCACGATCTTACAGCTGACAGATGTTGGTCTGTAGGAACTGTTACAAGCATTACAGCTTCTGCTCCTTTAACAGGTGGTACAATCACTGGCAGTGGTTCAGTTGGTATTACACAAGCAGGTGCTAGTAGCGATGGTTATTTAAGTTCAGCTGATTGGAATACATTTAACAGCAAACAAGTAGCAGGTAACTATATTACAGATCTCACTGGTGATGCAACAGCTTCAGGTCCTGGATCTGTAGCATTAACTCTTGCTACAGTGAATGCCTCAACAGGTACATTTGGTAGCTCTACACAAGTTCCTGTAATAACAGTGAATAATAAAGGGTTAGTAACCTGTGTTACTACAGATACTATCTCTGGATCATTAGAATTTATTGGTGATGTAACAGGTGTAGGTTCTACAGGAACTTGTACCACACTTACATTAGCTACAGTTAATAATGATGTATACACATCTGAGACTTTATTAAACATTGCTGTAAATGGTAAAGGTTTAATTACAAGTGCAAACCCTACAACTAGTGGAGATATTTGTGCTACACTAGGATATACTCCTGAGAATGTAGCAAACAAATCTACATCTACAGCTCTAGGAACATCTAATACCCTCTATCCTACACAACTAGCTGTTAAGACTTATGTTGATAGTGCAACAGCTGGTGGTATTATATTACAAGGTGATTGGAACGCTGCTACAAATAATCCTGACATCACTGGTACAACTAATACAGGTTTTGCCTGGAGAGTTTCTGTAGCTGGTACAACTAACCTTGGTGGTATTACTGACTGGCAGGTTGGTGACTTAGCAGTTAAATCTGCTACAGGATGGGTTAAAATAGATAACACTGAAAACGTAACTAGCGTATTTGGTAGATTTGGTACTATTATAGCTACCACTGGTGACTACCTAACTTGTCAAGTTACTGAGTGTGGTGATTTATATTATACAGATGCAAGGGTGAGAGCTGCTGTAGGTCATACAGCTCCTTTAACTTATTGCTCTACAACTGGTGTATTTGGAATTACACAATCTAACACTACAACAGATGGTTATCTGAGTGCTACAGATTGGAATACATTCAATGACAAACAGCCATTGATTGTTGCTGGTACAACTAGTCAATACTATAGAGGTGATAAAACATTCCAAACATTAGATACATCTGTTGTTACAGAAGGTACTAATCTCTACTTTACTGATGCTAGAGCTAGAGCTGCAATCTGTGCAGGTGCTGGTATTTCATACAACTCTACCTCAGGAGAAATAACAAACTCTTGTCCTGATCAAATAGTTTCTCTAACTGGAGGTGGAACAACTTCTATTACAGGAACCTATCCTAACTTCACTATTACATCTTCTGATTGTTTCTCTGGAACAGTGACATGTGTTGCTGTAAGCGGTACAAACATTGGTGTAACTGGAAGTCCTATTACATCAGCTGGTACTATTGGATTATCACTTAGTGGTGCTAATGTATGTAGTGCTCTAGGGTATACACCATATAACGCTACAAACCCTGCAGGATATACAACATGTGTAGGCACTGTAACTAGTGTTGCAACATGTACATCAACTACTGGTGTACTTCTATCTGGTAGCCCTATTACATCAAGTGGTACACTTGGTATTGATATTGCGACTGCTTCAACTATATGTACAGGTTTACTTACAGCTGCTGATTGGAACACATTCAATAGCCACACTGGCTGTACAGGTACAGTTACTAGTGTAGGTCTTAGTACATCAACTACTGGTGTAACAATAGGAAGTTCTCCTGTTACAACATCAGGAACTATTACATTAAATATTGCTACAGCATCATCCACTTGTACAGGTTTATTGACCTCTGCAGACTGGAATACATTTAATAGTCATACAGGATGCACAGGTACTGTTACTTGTGTAAATGCTACAGGAACTAACATCTCTGTAACAGGTGGTCCAATCACAACATCTGGCACCCTAGCTATTTCCTTATCTGGAGCAAATGTTTGCTCAGCATTAGGATATACACCATACAATGCAACCAATCCAAATGGTTACACAACATGTATAGGTACAGTTACCTCTGTAGGAATTGTAGCTACAAACATTAACGTTTGTGCTTCCCCTGTAACAACAAGTGGTAACATCTGTTTAAACTTAACAGGAGCTAACGTATGTGCAGCTCTAGGATATAGTCCTGCTCCAACGTCTAGTGTTGTTATGGTAGTAGGTGGTGGATATTGTTCTACAATTAGATGTGGTGTAGGTAACACTGCATCAGGTAATTATAGCTTTGCTGGAGGTGGTTGTTCTAATACAGCTACTGCAGCTTGTTCATCCGTTGTTGGTGGTAAATGTAATACAATATCAGCATATGCTGACGAATCATCAATTTTAGGAGGAAGTTATAACACAGTATGTGCTTATAACTCTGCTATTCTTAATGGACAATCTAATACTATTAGTGGTTATGGTTTCACTCAAGCTATAGTTAACGGATTGGGTAATATTATTCACGAAAGTAATTATAGTACAATATCAGGAGGGTATGAAAATAATATTGGAGGACTGTCTGGAAATGCATGTTTCTCCTTTATAGGTAATGGATACCGTAACAAAATTTGTTCTAATCGTTCATTCATTGGAAGTGGTTATGATAACACAAATAGTGGTTATAATTCCTTTATTGGTGGCGGTAATACTAATATAGTTTGTAATTCAACTTGTTATGGATTTATTGGAGGTGGACAAGTTAACACTTTATATCTTGCTAATAATTCAGTAATAAGTGGAGGATGTAACAATACTATTTGTTATTCAGTATGTAATAACTCTGCTTCTTCATTTATTGGTGGTGGTAGTAATAACTTACTTTGTGGTAAACACTCAGTTATCACTGGTGGTGTCTGTAACAAAATTAATGGCGGTGTTAATTCATTTATAATTAGTGGATGTTGCAACACAATTACAGGATGTTGTAGTGGAATCTTAACAGGTCAATGTAATATAGTATGTACTGATGAAGCAATAATACTTGGAGGTTCAAATAATACTGCAACAGGTGCTCGTGCTCTTATTATAGGAAGTTATGGAAATACTGCAAGCGGTGGTAGTTCAATTACTGGTGGTAATTCTAACACAGCTAGTGGTTACTATGCAACTGTTCTTAATGGTATATTCAATACAGCAAGTGGACAATACTCAGCAATCTTAGGTGGTAGATTTAATACAGCATCTGCTCCATATAGTGGAGTATTTGGATTTGGATTAACTAACTCTGTAGCTTGTTCATTTAAAGCTAATAGATTAATTGCACAAAACTTAGCAACTGCAGGATGTGCTGTTTGTACTGATGCAAATGGTATGTTAGTTCCGTATACAGCAGGTGGTGGTGGAATCATGGTTGCAGGTGCAGGTTGTAATTCTACACTTAGATGTGGTGTAAGTAACTCTGCATCAAGTAGTTATTCTGCTGCTTTAGGTGGACAATCAAACCTTGTTTCTGGATGCTACTCAACAATTGTTGGTGGTCAATCTAATAATATTACAGAGAGAAGAGGTGTAATTGTTGGCGGTCTTTTCAACACTGTAAGTAGCTATGGTGGAGCTGTATTCACAGGTGTTTGTAATATATCATGTGGAACGTCTGCTTCTGTAGTTATAGGAGGTTCATTTAACACAGCTAGTGGTTATTTATCAATAACAGGTGGTGGTAATAGAAATACATCTTCAGCAGCATATTCAGCTGTTTTTGGTGGTCAATGTAACACTGCTAGTGGTGGTAAATCATTCGTTGGTGGTGGACAATCAAACCAAGCTCAAGGACTTAACTCATTTGTTGGTGGAGGTAACTGCAACAACGTTTGCAACAGCACATCAGGATGTTTAGCATATGGTGCAGTTGTTGTAGGTGGTGTTGGAAATAATACTACAGGAGGTACATGGAATTTAGCTTCTTGTGCTTTCACAGTGGCTCCTACAATATGTAATGCAGGTGCTTATTCATTCATAGGAGGAGGATTTCAGAACAGAGCTACAGGTAACTATTCAACAGTAGCAGGTGGTTGTGGTAATACAACAAGTAATAACTATTCAGTTATAGTTGGTGGTAAAAATAATAGTGTATCAAATGCTTGTTCTGGCATTCTTGGTGGATGGCTAAACAGTGTTAGTGGTGCTTATTCTGCAATATCTGGTGGTAGACAAAACACTGTAACAGGTGGTGGTTCATTCATTGGTGGTGGTCAAAGCAATACAGCAAACGCTTCATTTTATACAACAATTGGTGGTGGTCTTAGTAATACAGCTAGTGGGTATGTTTCGTTCATTGGTGGGGGGGGATATAATATAGCTAGTTGTAATTATTCTGCTGTTTTAGGAGGTAGTTTCAATAAAGCATGTGGTCTAAATTCTTCTGTAGTAGGAGGTAATAGCAATACAGCTAGTGGCCGTCAATCTTTTGTTGGTGCTGGATTTAATAACACTGCAAGTGCATATAACTCATTTGTTGGTGCTGGATACCTCAACAGTGTAAGTGGATGTTATAGTGCTTTAGTTAGTGGTTATTTTAATACTGCAAACGGCAATTATTCATTTGTAGGTGGGGGGAAACAAAATTTAGCTAGTTGTGATTATTCTATTGTTTCAGGAGGAATCTGCAACCGTGCTTGTTCTACTACTGCATTTATTGGAGGAGGGCAATGTAAT